>Ga0098070_100009_pt1 | contig 245071 bp, 234 predicted proteins | sample 28_taG_FD_75063 | JGI IMG/M metagenome (GOLD analysis project Ga0098070, IMG submission 75063) | Marine viral communities from Cariaco Basin, Caribbean Sea - 28_WHOI_OMZ | ecosystem: Environmental > Aquatic > Marine > Oceanic | place: Caribbean Sea: Cariaco Basin | collected 2014-11-12
GACAAGCACTTCAACCTGCCGCAGCTTCGTGACAATCTCTTCCGGCTTGTGTCTCTTCGCAGCCATTCTGATCCTCCGTTTTCCTAAACATAACGGCGGACCACTTCAGTGGGGGAGGATCACTACAATATCGAGCTCGCGCCAGAGGTTCCGCGCAGCACACAGGAACGCGCGTACACGTCACCGATTTGGTATACGCCTAAACGCTAACTCCAACGCGTAGGAGAGTTACTCTTTAAAAAAGCTTTCGTTGAAAGCAGACGTTTGCCGAATTCTTAGTGACCGTCGGTGTTTGGCTGGCCCAGTTAAATTCTGTGCTGCCATTCTTTTTGTGAAGGTCGCTTACTGACGGCTCCAGACCACGCCGTGCGGCATGGCAGGGCCAGTGTCGCCGTGCGGCCAGCTGGTGCGCATGAAGTCAACACCGGGACGCTCGCTGACCTCATCCCGGAAACTCTCGTCGATCGATATTTCGCCGGTCTCCATGTTGATCTCGCCCTGTCCGTCGTCAGAGTATTTCGGAATGCTGAGGGAATTTCGTAACGGAGGCTCTGGTTCAGTTTCTTTTTGAGTTTAGGCGGCAGCGGATTGGTGCTGCAACCGGCGTTTTTTGATTGTCTTTTTCTTGATCTCCTCTCGCATTTTCATGATCTTCGCCGCTTGAACGAACAGCATCCTCAGATACCTGCTGCCGCGCTTCGATATGCGTCCAAGGACCGTTCGTCCTCCGGTGCTGTATTGCCTGGGGACCAAACCCACCCACGCCGCAAAGTCGCGCCCGCGATCAAACGCTTCTCCTTCACCGATCGCTGCAACCATCGCCGTCGAGATCATCGGGCCAATGCCCGGCACCGACATGACGTTGACGCAGTTCTCTTCGGTTCGACTAATTTCTTCGATCTCTGCCGACAGTTTGTCGATGCGGTCGTCCATCCACATCCAATCGCCGTAAAGGCCGATCAAAATCGAGCGCATTCGCGGCGATATCTCGCCTTTACGCTCTTCGAGGATCGCCTCGAACGAGTTCCTCAAAGCGCGCAGACCTTTGCGAACAGTGATGCCCTGTTCAATCAAGAAGGCGCGGATCTGATTGATGGTCGCTGTCCGGCGAGACACAAGCCGCGACCGGACGCGATGTAGAGCTTGTAGATCAAGCTGATCCTGGCTCTTCTCGGAAACGGTTTGCAGGTTGGGCCGAAGCGCCGCCTCGGCAATAGCTTCTGCATCGTTGTAGTCATTCTTCTGACCCTTGGTGAAAGGTTTCACATAGATCGCAGGAATAATCCGAGGTTCGAACCCCATCTGCCGTAATGTGCGGCTGACAAAATGGGCGCTCAAACACGCCTCCATGCCGACAATACAGCGCGGCAGCTTCTCGAATGTAGCTACCAACGCCAATCGCTTGATCTGTTTGCGCAGGACACGCTGCCCATCGTGGTCAAAGCCAACAAGGTGGAACGTATCTTTGCCGATATCGATTCCAATCGACATCAACTCGTCAAAATCTGTCTTCGCCATGCTACTTCTCCTATCTGCAGGTGAAATAGGCTCAGCCTAACCTGCTGGGTGAAGCAGCCGGTACATCCCATTAGCGGACATCGGGTCATGCGCCCGGAACTGGAAAAGCGGACTTCCGTATTGGGGCGGGTGTCAAGTACATTGCGCCCGCCGGTAATTGGCACACCGGTATCAATGGAGGTCCCAACAATAGCCTGTCCTTCTTTGTTGCGCGTTTGGCTGTGCGCTTATTGATCCGAACCGGGATGATGCTTCCGTCCGTAGTCAGCGCTTGGGCTGCCACATTATGCCTCGTCCAAGTGCAGATCCCGAGCGTCCATCTTTGCAGCGTGCTTGGAGGTGATCTTCCAGCATCTAGTCCGCTTGCGACGTCATCGGGGACTGCGTCCCGGTAGGGACCTCAAAGCGCACACATGAACGCGTGGGCTTTTTCCCTCGTGATATCAATTTTCTAACTTGAGATCGGTTCCGCTCGCGTGAACCGGAACGGCGTCTCATCACGCCACATGCGATGCAGAATCACGCCGATGCGCCTCGCCAAAGCGACCATGGCCCGGCGTTTGCCCCGTCGTTTCGCGACGTTGAGCGCCCATGCCGTCAGCCAACTCGGGCGACCTTTGTGCAGCATGACCATGGCAGCCTGATAAAGCACGGTACGCAATCCGGCATCCCCGGCACGAGATATGGAGCCAATTATGTCTCGTTCACCAGATTGCTCTCGCCTTGGCGTCAAGCCCGCCCAAGGCCCAACGTCCTTCGAGGAATGAAAACGGTTGGGATCGTCGATGGCTGCCTTCACGGTCAGCGCAACAATGGGCCCAACGCCGGGCATCGTCATGAACAGATGGCACAAACGATCTGTTCTGGCCAAACCTCCAAGCAGTTTCTCCAAACTTGCCAGCTCATGCCGCAGGGCTCGTCGCGCATCAAGTATCGGCTTTGCCGCGACGTGCAGCTTCAAATTGTCTTCTGCCAGCTCCATCACGCGCTCTGAAAATCCGCCCTTGGAAACCCGACCGAGTTTGAGGCCGAAATTCCGCAAGATACCCCGTATGGACAATTCAAGGTTTGTGATCGCCTGCACGATGGTCTTCCGGGCGGACAAAAGTGCGCGCATCTCTTGCGCTGAGATCGACTTGCAATGCACAGGGCGGAACCAGCCCATATGAAGCAAACGCGCAATGCCTTCTGCATCACGGCGATCAGTCTTGATCGGCATCGCTTTGAGGGCACCTTTGACTTGCCTTGTTTCCATCAAGACCGTTTCAAACCTGGCTTCGACCAGATGCCGGTACAGCCATTGGGACAATGGCCCGGCCTCAAGTCCAATACAGGCTACATCGCCTTGCAGGGTTCGCAGAAATACGATGAGATCATCGGGTTCACAAGCAGAAGTAGTCTCCTTGTGAACCTTCCCATGTGAAGACAGAACACATATCGCGATGCTGTTCAGCGAGACGTCCAAACCAACGAAGAGTTCCATGGCCAAGCCCTTTCTCAGAAAAGAAACGCGCGGGAAGACCCGCCAGGGCTAACGACACAGGAACAGCAGCTGGTAAGCAATCCTCAAAGCTGCGACCAACCGAAAGCCCCGATACAGCATCTTTCAACTTTCTGGGACACAAATACCAGTGTGCGGGACCACGCGGAAGGTTGCCCCGCCCTTCCAAACGACTGCAATTGCAATTATTGCGCCATTCGAATGCTCTCGATCTGGCGATCGATCCTATCGAGCTGGTCCTGCTTTTCAGTGTTGGTTAAGAACGATCCGGCAAAGGAGTTCTGCGCCAGTTTGATGATCTCATTTTCGGTCAGGTCCAAATGCTCAGCGACGGCACGGTAGTTGTCGTTCAGATAGCCGCCAAAATAGGATGGATCATCCGAGTTCACTGTTACCAAGAGGTCTGCATCCAACGCCTTTTTCACCGGGCTTGCCGAAAGCGCCGGAATTCCCTTGAGCCTCCAGTTCGAGATCGGACACATCGTTAGCGGTGTTTTCTGATCGGCCAGTCGCTTGGTCAGGGCCGGATCGTCCAGAGCGTGGTTGCCATGGTCCACCCGGTCGATCTTGAGCACATCCAATGCCTCGCGCACATTTTCTGCAGTGCCTTCCTCACCGACATGGGCGACAGGCGTGAAACCCTCTTTGCGTGCCGCTTCAAAGACACGCGCAAAGGTACGCGGCGGAATGCCTTTTTCAGTGCTGTCCAGCCCGACGCCGAAAATGTGTTCCTTATGCTTGCAGGCGAATTCCAGCGCTTCAAAGGCTTCTTCCTCGGGCAGGTGGCGCAGGAAACACATGATCAGTTTCGAGGTTATCCCGAGTTTCTTTTCCGCATCCTCCAATGCGGAAGTGATGCCCCCCAGAACCGTCTCAAAGGCAATGCCCCGGTCGGTATGGGCTTGCGGATCAAAGAACATTTCCACATGGGTCAGGCGGTCTGCGTGAACACGTTCCAGATAGGCCCAGGTCAGATCGTAGAAGTCCCTTTCCGTTTGCAGGACAGACATACCCAGAAAGTAGAGATCGAGAAAATCCTGAAGGCAATCAAACTCATAGGCTTTGGTGACTTCCTCGACATTGGCATAGGGCAGCTCGACGCCGTTTCTTTTGGCCATGTCCAGCATCATCTGTGGCTCCAGAGTGCCCTCGATGTGCAGGTGAAGTTCCGCCTTGGGAAGGTTGTCGATCAGGGATTGTGTCAGGTCAGTCATGAACGGTCTCAGGTTGGTTTAGCTTTCTAGAAAGATATACCACTCACTTGCCTTTCTGGATAGATAAAATATCCTGCCGGGAAAGAGGCGCGAGAGAGATGACTGACAGAACACCAATTCAAGACCTGCTGGATCGAATAGACCAGAACTGGCCAGAGGCCGCATCGGTTGAAACCGACATCGTGTTCGCGATTGTTCGGCTTCACGAACTGATCAAAGCACATGCGGATCAGGCGCTGGTCGAGCACAGCCTATCCCATGCGGCATTTGAAATCCTCGTCGCATTGCGCGCGCAGCCTGAGCCGAGACAGGTGACGCCGACAGAGCTGTACCGCTCAGCCCTGCTGTCGTCTGGCGGAACCACAAAGTTACTTATTCAGCTCGAAGAGAGGGGTTTGGTTGAGCGCGCACCCAACCCCGATGATGGCCGCAGCAAACTGGTGAAGTTGACCACATCCGGAAAAACAATCGTCGAAGCTGCAATGAAGGACGTGATGAGACACGACAAGGCATTGTTTTCGATGGTGAATGAGGCGCGGGAAATGACCAATCTTCGTGCAACCCTCTTGTTAGCGTTGAAAAGGCTGGTTCCCTAATGCGTTTCGCCCGTTGAAAACCGCTGCGGGTCAGTAGTCAGACTAGGGCAGCTATCCACCAGTATGCAGAAGTTCACCCATCGCGCAGTATCAGGCAGGATGGGCTCCAGCCCGACCTTAGCTTCGCATGACCCCAATGTCGGCTTTCGGGACCAGTCTCTGACTTTGCAAATGCCCCTTCCCTGCGCAATGCTGACCTTGGCATCCAGCGCAGCTAATAGGATCAGCTCCGATAAGGTGTGAATGGCCGCTTCGGCCAGGGCGAGGCTCTGGCTTTGCAACCGCAGAGAACGGCAGCTCACCGCCCGGCATGCTGGCGGCCTCATCCGATGCAGGTGCAGAACGAATGTCCATAAAGGGCTGAGACCGGCCCTTTGGCATCAATGGCGGATCTTGGTCAGATCGCATCCTGCGCTTGCACAAGGAGCCCTCTACTTCTCCAAACGCTTTGACGATGCACATCCGCCAATGCAGCAAGTACCCTCCAGCGTAAACTCATGGCGTCGAACAAGCAGAACGACGCACACCGCTCCCCAGCGGCTTTCCCATGTAGGATCAAGTCATTCTTCTAAGGGGAATGTGGTAGCGGAGGAGGGACTTGAACCCCCGACACGCGGATTATGATTCCGCTGCTCTAACCAGCTGAGCTACTCCGCCACTCGCTGTGTGGTGGCGATTTACGGAATGGGGCCGTTAGGGTCAAGCTAGAATCTGGGCGTGACATGCATTTCTTTGAAAAAAATCAGTCGACGCAGAAATAAAATTGCGTTTTCATATGCTTGTATGAAGGCGGCTTTCTTCGACGGTAGCCCCTTGAGTGAAGGGATCAGTCGGCCAGAGCGGAGAGGACCGCTGCGTCGGGAAAACATGTGACGGCAGAGCCCAAGGATTCTTGCCAGCGACCGATGGAGCGCCTGGTCCTGAACCCCGCCAAACCGTCCGCACCACCGACATCATAACCCTGCTTTTCAAGCGCCCGTTGCATGGTTGCCACGTCGGATCGCAACATCGTATCGACCGGTGACCATTGCGTCTGGAAATCGCCCAATCCAAAGGCGATACGATCGCCCACATGGCCGACAAACAGGGCGTAAAGGTCACTCATGTTGTAGTCTTTCAAGACATAGAAGTTGGGGGTCACTAGGAACGCGGGGCCATGGCGTCCCGCAGGCAGCATGAGAAATCCCTGGCCGGACAGCTCGTGATCCGGGAACGGACGGCCTGAGACCCTGGTAATGCCCATCTCAACCCAGTCTGCAATGCTGCGCCCCTGATCCGGTCCCTCCAGCGCACAGGACACTGACGGCGGCACTGAAACTTCAAAGCCCCAATCACGCCCTGTCTGCCAGCCATGATGCTGAAGATAGGCCCCGATGGAGGCAATGGTGTCCGCCTCGGAGTTCCAGATATCAGCGCGCCCGTCACCGTCGCCGTCGGCAGCGTGTTTGAGCACGTTTGACGGCATGAACTGGGGCTGGCCCAGCGCTCCGGCCCAGCTGCTTTTCATCGCCCGCGCTGGAACATCACCCGTCTCTGCCACCCTTAGAGCCGCGATCAATTCCTGCGTGAAATAGTCGGTCCGGGTGCTCATGAACGCCTTGGTGCCAAGCACTTCAAAGGCATCGTGTGTGATAGCGGCCCGACCATATGCGCTTTCGCGGCCCCAGATTGCGAGGACAATGTGCCCGGGCACGCCGGTTTTCCGCTCAACGACCGCAAGCAGGCCACTGTAGCGCTTGGCCAATTGCCGACCGACAGATGTTGCCCCGTTGACAGCGCCTCGACTGAAATAACGACCGGGCGCGCCAAATTCAGCCTGCCGCTGCTTGCGTGGCACTTGTGGTGTGCTGCCTGGAAGGACCAGGTCTGGAAGTTTCCAGTTCAGGCGCACCCCATCAAAGGCCGCACGGAAAGTCTTTTCAGAGACGCCAACCTTGCGCGCCTTGGGCCAGATCTCGGTCTGCAACCAGCTTTGGAACTGCCGCTCGATCACCGCGCGATCCTGGGCCGCAGCCATTTCTCCCCACAAGAGCATGGACACAACAAGAAGCAGTCGCAGCGGCATGGGGGCTTTCTCCGACAGGTTGCCAATAGCCTGATACCACCCGATCTGAGATCGCATCGCAAGAGGCCATCGCACCCAGTCAGGGGAGTGGATCTGTGCGGAATAGCCTGATTTTCAGCCCGCCATGCGCCACAGGTGCTCCCAAGGGCAGGAACGGCAGCTGAGTTGCCTTGGCCAGGGCGGTGTCGCTGGTCACAACCCCCACGCGCCAGCCGGAGAACCGTTCCTTCAGAGTCTGCCCCAAGGCGCCGTAAAGGGCAAAGAGCAGCTTCTTGTTGCCGATCCGGGCGCCATAGGGTGGGTTCACTATGACGAGACCCGGCGCACCCTCGGGCGGCTGCAGATCGCTGACGGCCGCCTGCGCGAACGATGTACAGCCATCAACACCAGCGCGCGCGGCATTGGCCGCCGCCATGTCGACCGCGCCAGCGTTGCGGTCCGAACCGAAGAAGGTCAGTGACGTCTCCTTCTCTTCGCAGGTGCTTCGTATTTGCTCCCAGGCCGCGGCATCGAAGCTCGCCAGCCGCTCGAATACAAAGACGCGGCTGCGCCCCGGCGCCAGCCCACGCGCGATCTCAGCCGCCTCGATTACGAAGGTGCCAGAGCCGCACATCGGGTCCACCACGGCCTCGGATCCCTCAAATCCACACTCCCGCAAGAATAGAGCCGCCAGCGTTTCTCGCATCGGAGCCTTTCCCACCGCGGCTTTATGACCGCGCTTGTGAAGTCCCTCACCGGAAGTATCCACGCTGAAAACGCATAGGTTGTCGTCGATCCGGCATTTCAGCGTGACGCTCCCCCGGCTTTGCGCCTCTGGGGCATTGGGTGGCACGATTTCAACCCCCAGTTCCTCGGACAGTGCCCGTTCAATCCGCTGGGCCGCAGCCCCTGCATGGTAGATCTTTGACCTCTTGTTGGTCGCCACTTCGACGCGTACGGGGATATCGGCCCGCAGCACATCTGCCCAAGGGAACTTTCGGGCGCGTTTATCAAGCTGCGCCAAGTGAAAAGCGCGAAATTCCCCGATCCGGGCCAACACCCGCGCCGCGCCGCGCAGAGACAGATTGGCGCGCCAGACGTCGCTCCATCCTCCTTGCACGACAACACCTCCCGGAACGGCTTTTGGTTCCGTGAAACCCTGCTCGCGCACCTCGGCAAGCAGCGCTTGTTCGAGTCCTGGCGCGACGGTGAGGAAGATTTCGAATGTAGCAGCATGTGTCATGGCACCGTCCATAGCGGCAAAGACGCAGCGCCGCGACGAAAAAACGGAGCTAGACCAACTTGAGTTCAGCCGGAGGTCAGGCCCGAACGGGCACGCGCAAATTTGCCGCAAAGACCGGCACCGGCTCTGCATATCCTTTCAGCGAAACCGCCGACAGCGGTTCGAACCGGAAACGACCGGAAATGGAAGCCGCGTTCTGCGACGCCTCATCTACCAGCACCTGATCCGAGGCCGCTTTTGAGCAAAGACGGGCCGACAGGTTGACGGTGGAGCCGAGAACCGTGAAATCCATTCGGTCCCGCGCGCCGGTTGCGCCCATGACGACCTCGCCCGAGGCCACGCCAATGCCAACATGCAGGTTGTATTCGGGATAGACACTGAGCAGTTTTTGAAGGTCTGCGATGATCTCGACAGAGGCGGCAACGGCGCGTTCCTCCATCCGCTCCCCTTCGAAGACGGCAACCAGCGCATCCCCAATAAATTTGTCCACATCGCCCCCGTATTTGTTGACCAGCCCCGCCTGCACGTCAAAGTAGCGGTTCAGTACCTCGACCACGGTTTCCGGCGGCACGCTTTCGGAAAAGGAGGTATAGCCGCGAATGTCGGTGAAGATGACCGAAACACGCCGCCGCTCACCGCCGCGCCGCATTCCGCTGTCCTCGGCCTTCCGAATGGCGGACATGGTGCTGTGAGAGACAAACTTCATCAGTTCTAGACGCTCAGCCAGATGGGCGATCATCTGGTTCACCTCCCGCGCCAGCTGCCCGATCTCATCACGGCTCCTCACACCTCTTACCCGAACGGCAAAATCCCCCTGCCCCACCTTTTGCGCGACGGCGCCGATTTTCAGGATGGGTCCGGTCAGGCCTTGCGACATGAAGAACGCTCCCATGGCAGCCAGCACCAGCCCGACCAGACCCACTTTGGCGATCTGCCATGTCAGTGCATTCACCACGGCGTAGGCATTGTCTTCGCTGAGTTCGGTGATCACCGCCCAGGGAAAGTGCGAGGGAAAGGCATAGGCGCCAAGAACTGCCTCGCCATCCGGGCGCACATAGGGTTGCAGGGCATCGGCCCGCGCTCCCGCCACGATCAACGGCATGGCGCTGGCGACGATCTGTCGGTCCGCAATGACCCGGGGCTGATCGGTCAGCACCAACCGTCCGGCGTGATCAACAATGGCAATCGCACCGCGCTGCGCAAAGGGATGTGAGGCCACCATCTGTGCCAGAAGGTCGAGATCGATCTTGGCGGCCATGGTCACCTCCCGCCCCGCGATATAGGTGTTGAGCGGCAATACAAGCGTAGCCATCCAGGTGTCGATTTCCGGCATATAGCTGATCACCGGCCTGCCGAACTGACCTGTTCCAGAAATAGAGGTGATCAGATCCGCGGGTGTCGAAAGCACCTCAACAGGGTCAAGGCCAGCAGCGATCACCCTGCCGCTGTACTTGGAATTTGTGACAAGGATTGGCAGGTCAGACCCGGCAACAGAGAGCTGAAGCGCCGCCACTTGTGGCAGCTCCTGCAAGCCGAGCGTTAACAAGGATACCTTCTGCGCAACATCCAGATCGGGACTATCCACGCCGTTGCGTATTACCATCAAAGGGGTTAGCCAGCGCCCCTGAAACGTATTATCAAAGCTTGTGCGCAGTTCGGCGGCCACCGAGGTCAGATCTTCGTTTGCGGCACTCTTGAGCTCATCCCTTGTGAGGCGACTGATGTTCTGGGCCACGAGGATGAGCGGTCCCACTGCCAGCAGAACCGCAAAGAGAAAGAACTTGGCGCGCAGGGGAAAGCGAAGGCGCGTCATGGCCGCGCCACCGCGGTGATCTGCGCTGTATCGCGCGCAACGCCACAAGCAAGGCCGGTGGCATCACGCCCCTCGAGTGTCACGGTATAGTCTCCGGGGCTTGCGTACCGATGACGCGTCACAGCACCGCTTGCGCGCGCGCCGTCGCCAAAAGCCCAGGTCAGCCGCACACCCTGCCCTTCCGGATCCTGCACATCGGAGGCATCAAACGATACGACATCATGGGCAGCCCCCACCAGAACCTCTCGATCCGGTCCCGCCTCCACCAGCGGCGGTGCATTGATCAGGATCTGGGCCGTGTCCATCCCCGTATCACACTCGGAAGCGCCGCTATCATCGCGCACCGAAAGGGTTACGGTTCCTGCGCCGGGACTGTCAAAGGCACGCTCCACCTGTGCTCCTTCAAGCACCGTCCCATCGCTGAACGTCCAGATCCATTCAATAAGGTTCCCATCCAGATCGGCTGAGGCCCCAGCATCAAAACGCAGCATGTCTCCGGGGCAGGCAAGACGGTCCGGTCCAGCCATGGCAGTGGGGGCATCATTGACGCGCACATGGACCTCTTCGCGCCGCGTTGCGCCGATCAGATCCGAGCCATCCGTCAGCGTCAGCGACACCGGAAAACTGCCGGGTGTGTCGAACGCGTGGCTGACCTTGGCGCCATTGGCCACCGTGGTCCGATCAAAAAGCCAGCTGGCCATTTCAGAGCTAGCCAGCGGGATCTGCCATGTTATCGGCTCACCGGGGCAAACCGCTCTCTCCGGAGCAAGCCCTGCAAAGGGGCGCGGGTTCGCCGTGATCTGCTGCACTGCGACCGAAGTGCTATTGGAAACTCCCGCGTCATCCGTCACCTTCAGGCGCACCTTGTAGGTACCTGCCTCTTCATAACGATGAGAGGCAAGTACGCCATCGTTACTGCGCCCATCGCCGAAATCCCATTCAAAGCCTGTGATAGCTCCATCAGAGTCCGCACTGCCCCCTGCATCAAGGCGAAAGTCTTCACCTACAGAGACCTGCAACGGCGCCTCAAAAACAGCCATGGGCGGCGCATTGATGGTGATCTCGCGCGTTGTCATCAGGACATCACAACCTTTTGTGCCTCCCTCCAATGCGAGGGTCAGCACCACCGGATAGCGCCCCGCTTTGGCAAAACGGTGCGAGACCTCGGCGCCCGTTGCGGTGGTGCCATCTCCAAAATCCCAGGTCAGCGCTGTAACGCTTTCCTCTGCGAGGTTGCGGATCTCAGCAGCAAAGCTCAGCTGTTCGTTCACCCCCCCACGATCTGGCGCCAAGATCACCGGCTCGGGCGCGGCGACAACAATTACCTCGGCCGTATCGGTATCAAGCGGGCTGCAGCTGTTTCTGGCATCACCAGAGATCGTGAGGGTCACCGTGTAAGTCCCAGGCCTTGTGAATCGGTATTCGGGCGTAGCGCCGCTGCCGCTTCCGCCGTCGCCGAAGGTCCAGGCAAAGGCATTCACGGCCCCGTCCGCATCGGTCGACTGCGTGCCGTCAAAACGCACCGGCTGGTTGGTGCAAACGGTTCTGTCTGGCCCGGCTGCGGCAATCGGCCCCTCCCGCACCACAGCTGCGATCCGGTCCACCGCGCTGCCGTATGTGCTCCCAGTTTCATTGCGCACGGTCAGAGTAACAGGATAGACGCCCGGGTTTTCATAGGTTTTGCTTGGATTTATCAAATCCGAAGTATCCCCGTCCCCAAAATCCCAGGCATAAAGCAACAGCCCGCCATCCGGGTCGCGGCTGCCTGAGGCGTCAAACAGGATCGGCTCTCCCGAGCAGACCTCACGGTTGCCGCCCGCATTTGCAAACGGTCTTGCGCGGATGGTAACGCGCGTTGCAGAAACAGAGCGCGCATTGTTAAGCCCTGTTCCATCGTCCACCCATAGCGTAACCGGATAGACGCCCGGTCCGGGAAAGACATGGGTGACTTGCTCGCCCTTTCGACGGGGGGTATCGTCACCAAAATCCCATTCATACATCAAGGCGTCTCCATCCCCGTCGCTCGAGGCGCCGCCATCAAAGGTGACATATGTCTGCTCGGTCTCGATTTCTGGGCCTGCATCAGCGATCGGGGGATGATTGACCCGAACAGTCAGGCCGTCGACCGCAGTGCTGTTGGCCACACCGGCTGCATCCGTGACCACCAGTTGAACCGACCAAACGCCCGGCGCGACATAGGCGCGCTCCACTTGAGCGGCGTCTAGTGGGCTTCCCAGATCGTCGAACTCCCAGCGGTAGGATGCCAGTCCACCATCCCTGTCAAAGCTTTGCAGGGCATCGAACACAACGGTTGCCCCCGGCGCCACCAGCCTGTCTGGCCCGGCAATGGCCACGGGTGGCGCATTTACCGTAATCAGAACCTCGCTATCATCGCGTGCGGGCTGCGCGGCAAAATCGTCTTCGATGCTGAGGCGCACCGCATAAAGGCCCGGTTCATCGAAAACATGCGCCACGCGCTCCCCGTCCTTCACGCTGCCATCCGGGAACTGCCAACGATAGCGGGCTACCTGTCCGTCCGGATCGACCGAGGCACGGCCCGACAGGACGACCTCATCTCCGGGAGCCACGGTTTGCGGCGGGCCCGCGTCGGCGATCGGCGCAGCATTTATGATGACCCGCATGGTGTCCCGGTCGGTGTTGCGCGGGGCCGTGCTGTCATCGCGCACCTTCAGCGCCACGTCATAGACACCGGCCCGTTTATAAGCGTGGCGGGGCATTGGCCCCTGCCCCGTGCTACCATCGCCAAAATCCCACAGCCATTCGATCACCTCACCATCGGGATCCACAGACGCCGTGCCATCAAAGGCAACCTCGCTCGCCGTCACAAACTGGTCCGGCCCCGCATTTGCCACCGGTGCCGCATCCACCCGCACCACACGGGTCAGCGATTGCAAGGCAGAGGCCGTCCCACTGTCATCCTCGACCAGCAGCGTGACCTCATAGGTTCCGGGCTCAGACCAAGCATAGCTGGCAGTCACACCTTCGCCCATCGTCCCATCACCGAAATCCCAGATGAAGGACAGGATCTGCCCGTCCTCATCTGTACTTTGAACTGCGTCAAACCGGGCAACTTCGGAAACCGATATCGGCCGATCAGGTATCGTGAAACGGGGCTCCGGCGGCATGTTCACATCGACACGCAGTGCGTCTGTCGCGATTTGATTTGAAGCGCCACTGTCATCCGTCACGCGCAGCGAGACACGAAAGGAACCCGAACGGTCATAGACATGGCTAACTTCGGCTCCTTCCAGAACCGTACCGTCGCCCATATCCCAGGAATACCGAGTGATGTCACCGTCGACGTCATAGCTGGCCGCCGCAGAGAACCGTAAAGCCTGCCCAATTGTGCTGATCTGATCACCGCCTGCCTCGGCGACAGGGGCGGCATTGACGAACACCAGCCGTGTTGCGACACCGAAGTTGCAGGGATGCTCCATGTCATCTGCCACCCGCAAGACCGCTCGGTAGGTGCCCGGTCGGTCGTAGACATGAGACACCTTGGCGCCCTCGGCTGATGTTCCGTCACCAAGGCTCCAGCGGTGTCGAACAATCGGACTGTCCGAGGGTTGCGAAGCGCTACCGTCAAAGCTCACGGTCTCGCCGGGAGCAACAAGAATGTCGTCCCCCGGAACCGCGACAGGCGCATTGCGCACGTGTACGGGCAAATCAAGGCTTGTACCGCGGCCCGGACGCGCTCCAGGCTCCAACACCCTCAGGCGTGCAGTGTAGCGCCCCGGTTCCTTGTAGCGATGGACGGCAGCAGCATTGTATGCCATGGCACCATCGCCAAAATCCCACATAAATGAAAGCGGCACGCGCCCCTCCGACAGACTGGCGTCAAATCCGACTGCGCGACAATCCGCAAGCGGGCTCGCGCTTGCCACCGCAACAGGTCTGCGAGGAACAAGCGAAATCCGCGGCGGCATGCCAAGTCGCAGCGGTGCGCCGCTATCGTCGAAGACAGCCAGTGTGACGTCATTTGGCAGCTCAAATCCCCCCGAGAGAGCCAGCGCCATCTGTTCGCCATCGCCCGCATAGCGCGGCATGATCCTGTCAGATACCCAGACGTCCTGTCCCGAGATCCGGACGCTCTGGTCTTCATACTGCGTGACCAGCTTCAGATCCCCATTGGCCCCATCAAAGCTCTGTACCGTCAGCGGGCCAGCATCGGGCGCAGCCGCGAACCACAACTCGGTTGGGGGGCTGTTTCCGGGCCAGCGCACGGTTGGCCGGTAGGAAAACATCTCTAGCCCCTCAGGTGCGATGTTGCGATCACGCGCAAGGCTCAAGGCCAGTGAGAACCCATTGCCGTCATTCCCCCCGGAACCGATCACGTCGAGGCGAAAGTAGGCCCGCCCGTCAATGATTTCGCCCTGACGGGCCTGCACGGCCGTCAGCGTCACCCAGCGGCCATCTGTGGATCGATCATTTCCAAATTCTCTTTCGCGCAGCAACCGCCCCGGCGGGACCGGGGTCTCTTTGACCAGTCCCCGCGTGACCCGCGCTCCATCTTCAACCAAAGCAGGCAGGTCCACCTCCGAATAGCTACCTGCTCCACCAAACAGGCGAAAAGCGGTCACGCTGTCGGCTGTACCACCGTAGGAAAAATCACCTTCCCCGAAAGTTTCGGGATCGAGAAGGCGCAGATAGAGCCGATCCGCCTGGTCGCTGGGAACGCTAAAGAAGATCCGCTCCCTGTTGTCGACATCGCCCTCGCGGCTTGGGGCCGCCTTCCCGTAGACCACGATCAATGCCTGTTGCGCGCTGCCCCCCTGCGCCTCAACCGCACCAGCGCAAGCCAAGCCCCAAAGGCCAAGCCCCACCAAAGCAGACCAAAACGTTCTGCGACTCTTCACAGTCATATCACGGTCCTTTGTCTTTCAGTCCCCATCAGCGGAAAGCCGCATTTCCCACGTAGTCCTCAATCATGACTTCCACCAAAAGCAGATCACCCGGCTCAGGAGGCAAAACCCCCCGGCACATTTCAGCCAAGGTTTCACAGCGCAAATACCCCGAGACTTCACGACCACCGACTTCGATCACAAAAGGGGCAGCCTGCCTCAGCCCGGATTCGTCCCGCGCCTGTACCTCGATTGCGATTGCCCCGCTGGCGCCGTCAGGGCGTGTCACCTCCACACCAAGGACTTCAGGTGGGTCTGTGTCAAAAACGGTGTTGAGCTGTTTGACGGCCACGTTGCCAACCGCGTCCACGGCCAGCAGCTCGATCTTGTTGCGTCCGGCCACAAGCTGAACATCATAGGCAAAGCCCTCTGCGTTCAGTGGTATGTCATCACCGTTGACCGACAGAGACACCGCATCACCGACCTGACCCTCAAGCCGCAAGATGTCTTCGCCGACCGCGGGCGGGATCGGTGCATCCAAGATAATCTCCGGCGGGGTCCGATCCCGGAGCGCCGCAAAAGTCAGCTGTCCTTCCGCGGCTCCGTCAGGCGAAAGCACTTCGATCCTATAGTCCAGCGCAGGGTCAGATGCCGGAACCGAGAACGACAGGGTGCCACCCTCAAGAACCCTTGTCCGCAAGACCTCCTGGTCCTGCTCGCCAAAAATAAGCACCTCCGCCCCCGGCGATGCAGTTGTTGTCGCACTGACCGACACGTCCTTCGCACGGGTGGCGAGCGCACCGCCAATACGCGGCAAATCGGCATCCAAAGCGATGGTGACAGCCACAGTCGGTCTGTAGAAGACCGTGACCTCCCGCGTGGTGCGGTTTCCTGCAGGATCAACGGCTGTGACGGAAAGAACCGCCTCTCCCGGCTCCAATGATAACCGTTTTTCGAACGTGCCGTCGCTGGACGCTTCGAGCGGCTCACCGTTCAGGAGAAGGCGCGTATTGGCCTCTGTTGCGCCCAGCACCAGCACATCGGGCTTTGACAGGACAGCCTGCTGTGACGGCGCGAGCAGGGCCAGATAGGGCGGCACATTGTCCTCACGAATTGAAAACCCCCGTGGCGTGCTCCAAGCGCCGGGCAAGCCGAGTTGATCCAACGCGGCCACGCGCCAGAAGTACCGGTCAGGAGGCAACTCGGCGGCATAGCCAGGCTCGCTCACGCCCCATTGCGACAGCTTCATGACGTTGAAGGCCGGATCGCTGGCCACCTCAAGCCAATAGGCCTTGGCATCGGGGAAAGGCTCCCACCTTAGCGAGACAGCCTCGGTGTAGAGGGTTTCTCCCTGCAAAGGCGCGCGTAAAACAGGTCCGCTCAGAACAGGTGCACGCGCTGCCTTTCCGTCCGCGATGACCACACCCTCGTTCTTTCCAACCACGATTCGGTCCGTGCCTTCAGCGATCTCAAGATCGGTGCTGTCGTAATTCACGAAGCGTGCGCCGCTGTCGTCGTTCTTGATCCAGAAATCGGCCGAATTGGTCCGGGTCCGCAGCCCGGGAACATCGATTTCGAATGTGGTCTTCTCGGTGAGTTGGTTGAGAAGGGCGTAGAAATCCCCGTTCGCAAGGGTCACCTTGGTCACTTCGCCGCCCGTCAAAGGATCCGAGCGCATGCGCTGTATCGTTGCGTTGGAATTGGGGTTGAGACGCAGACGACTGAGGTCACGAAAGGTAATCTGCGTGGTACTGGCTGAAAGCGTGCGCACGCGCTCGAACTCGACGAGGATGTCGTCCAACTGCCGCCCTGACCAGGCCAGCTCCGTGGGTGCCCGACCTTCTACCTTGCCCTGCACATCAGACACGATCGCCTCAGCGGCCCGGTCTCGCTGGGCGATGGAGAGTTCAAGCGCGGCCCCGGCAAATTCGGTGGCCAGATCGGCAAGGCTTACAACCTGGCGCCAGGCTCCGGCACTGCGCTGACCGACCGCTAGATCACGGTTTTCAATGGCCTGTCCGATCTCGACCGGCGCAAAGATGCCTGCACCCTCGGCATTGGCCGATTGAATTGCCGTCAAGGACGTCCGAAGCGCTGCGTCCGCCGCACGCACCTGCCCTACGGGCAGCAGCAGGCGCATCCCGGGCCGCAGATCCACGGGCGAAGCGATGTTGTTCAACGCCAGTACGGTCGGCCAAAGATTCGGATCGTTGAGATGCATGTCGACCACGGTACGAATGGTATCACCGGGCCGGAATTCGACCGGCACGAGTGGCACATCCAGCGGGTCATTCTGCGACAGGGCAGGGCCAGAGACCGGCAACGATACCAACAACACAGAACCCAAAACCCGCAGCGCTGAGACCAACAGGTGCTTTGCCGTTCTTGTTGTAAATCGCCTCGGCATAAACAAATCCGTTCAATCAAACGAGGCTGGCACACGCGGGACCTGACGTGACCAACGTCGCAGTCGTAGTCGTATTGCTCCAATTACGCCCCAGAATCTCTCAGTTTCAAAGGAAATAATTAAACCTGCCTGCGCATGGCCCCGGCCCGTGGCGCGTGACGAACTGCCCAAATCGTTCCTTTTGCACGTGTTTCGAACGCCAAGATCCCAAACCTGATTGCAGAGCCAGTAAAGGCAGGTCTTGCCGGCAGAACCGGGTTTGTGGCGGGTACTGTGGCCCGGGGTATGAGCAGATCTGTGACCCGCTCTGCCTTTCGCGGCAAAGCCAAGCAATGCTGCCCAGCCACGGGTACAGTTCTCCACGGCTCGCCTGGCACACCACCTTTACGCCGCAACGCAGCGCGATAAATTCTGCATCAGCAGCATCCCAAGCCCTCAAAGTGACAGTATTATTTTGGCTTATTATCAAATACTTAAATCATTACTAATTTTTTAGTTTGACAAGATGCCGCGCCCTGTGAAACGTCTGATGCAGTCAGGTGCATTGAACGCACAACTGACAATAATGACTTTAGGGAGGAGAAAGATGCGCAGGTATCTTTTGTCCGCAGCAGCGGTTTGCGCCGTGGTTGCGGGACAGGCAGCCTATGCCGATGAGGCCGCTGCCAAGAAATGGATCAATGAGGAATTCCAGCCCTCGGCTTTGACCAAAGAAGAACAGCTGTCGGAAATGCAGTGGTTCATTCAGGCAGCCGAGCCCTACAAGGGTATGGAGATCAACGTGCTGTCCGAGGGCATTCCCACGCACAGCTATGAATCCGAAGTGCTGACCAAGGCCTTTGAGGAGATCACCGGGATCAAGGTGAATCACCAGATCCTCGGCGAAGGTGAGGTTGTGCAGGCGGTTCAGACCCAGATGCAGACCAAGCGGAACCTCTATGACGCCTATGTCAACGATTCCGACCTGATCGGCACCCACTCGCGCCTGCAGCTGGCCTACAACTTGACCGACATGATGGCGGGCGACTTCAAGGATGTGACCAATCCTGGCCTCGATCTGGATGACTTCATGGGCACCCAGTTCACCACGGGTCCCGATGGAGACCTCTATCAGCTGCCTGACCAGCAGTTCGCCAACCTCTACTGGTTCCGCAAGGACTGGTTCGACCGCGAAGACCTGCAAGCGGCCTTCAAGGCGAAGTACGGCTATGATCTGGGCGTGCCGGTCAACTGGTCCGCCTATGAGGACATCGCCGAGTTCTTCTCGGAAGACGTGAAAAACATCGATGGCGTCGATATCTATGGCCACATGGACTATGGCAAGCGCGCGCCCGACCTCGGCTGGCGCATGACCGATGCCTGGCTGTCGATGGCCGGTGCCGGCTCCAAGGGTGAGCCGAACGGTGTTCCGATCGACGAATGGGGCATCCGCATGGAAGCGGGCAGCTGTAACCCGGCTGGCGCAAGCGTCACCCGTGGTGGTGCAGCAAACGGCCCGGCTGCGGTCTATGCGATCCGCAAGTGGGACGAATGGCTGCGCAAATATGCGCCTCCCGGTGCGGCGTCTTATGACTTCTACCAGTCCCTGCCCGCCCTGGCGCAAGGCAACGTCGCCCAGCAGATCTTCTGGTACACCGCCTTTACCGCCGACATGGTAAAGCCAAAATCCGAAGGCAACAACACCGTCGATGACAGCGGCACCCCACTGTGGCGCATGGCGCCTTCGCCGCATGGTCCTTACTGGGAAGAAGGCCAGAAGGTGGGCTATCAGGACGTGGGCTCCTGGACCTTCCTCAAGTCCACGCCGCTGGACCGCGCACAGGCTGCATGGCTCTATGCGCAGTTCGTGGTCTCCAAGACCGTGGACGTGAAGAAATCCCATGTGGGTCTCACCTTCATCCGCGACAGCTCGGTCAACCACGAGAGCTTTACCGAGCGTGCGCCGAAGCTGGGTGGCCTGGTGGAATTCTACCGCTCGCCCGACCGCGTGGCATGGTCGCCCACCGGCGTGAACGTGCCGGATTATCCGAAGCTGGCGCAAATCTGGTGGCAGCAGATCGGTGATGTGAACTCCGGTGCCTTCACCCCGCAGGAAGCCATGGATCGCCTCGCCGAAGAAATGGACATCACCATGGCCCGGATGCAGCGCGCAGACGAGCAGGCGAATGTCTACGGTGGCTGCGGCCCGCGTCTGAACGAGGAAAAGGACGCCGAGTGGTGGTTCGCCAATGGCGGCGCCAAGCCGAAGCTGGAGAACGAAAAGCCGCAAGGCCAGACCGTCAATTATGACGAGCTGGTTGCCCGCTGGGCCAAGCAGTAAGGCTTTCCTCCTGCCGGGTTTGGGCGCGACACCCTGCACCTGACCCGGCGAGAAGCCCCGGAGCCTCCCCCGCGATGCTCCGGGGCCTTTACCACCACACACGACACCTCTGCCCTGCCCGTCAGCAGGGATGCAGCCGACACCGCCTTGCCGGGCGCCTCGCGGCTCACAATGCCGGAAAGTCAAATCAAGATGGCACTTGAACTTAGAAACGTGACCAAGCGCGTCGGCGCGATCGAGCACATCAAGGACACATCCCTGGTGCTGGACAGCGGTCACTTCAACGTCCTTCTGGGCGCTACCGGATCGGGCAAGACCTCGCTTATCAAGCTGATGGCGGGCCTTGATCCGATCGCCAGCGGAACCGTCTGGATGGATGGGCAGGACGTCACCCGCCTCAGCACCCAGAAGCGCAACATCAGCCTAGTGCATCAGTTTTTCATCAACTACCCGCACATGACGGTCTTCGACAACATCGCCTCCCCTTTGAAGGTCGCAGGCATGGCCAAGTCGGAAATCGAAGGACGCGTGGAAGAAGCCGCCGATATCTTGCAGCTGCGCCCGATGCTACACAGGCGCCCACACGAACTGTCGGGTGGTCAGCAGCAGCGCACCGCCCTCGCCCGCGCCATCGCCAAGGAAAGCCGCGCGGTTTTCCTGGATGAGCCGCTTGCGAACCTCGATTACAAACTGCGCGAAGAGTTGCGCGACCAGCTTCCAGATCTCTTTGCCGGGCGCGGCGCGGTAGTGGTCTATGCAACTTCCGAACCGGAAGAGGCGCTGTTGCTGGGCGGCAAGACCGCCCTGATGCGCGATGGACGCGTGACCCAGTTCGGTGCAACGGCAGATATCTACCGTGATCCGGCCAATGTGGAGGCCGCACGGGTATTCTCGGACCCGCCCATCAATACCGCCGAGATACAGAAAGAAGGCAACACGGCCCACCTGACGCGGGATGTCTCCTGGGTACTCAATGGCGCGGCTGCGGATCTGCGCGATGGCACCTACACCATCGCCATTCGCCCCCATCACGTGCTGCCCTTTGCGGGCGCGGGCACCTCGGTGCGGATCGCTGGCCGCGTTCAGGTGACCGAGCTTTCAGGCTCTGAAAGCAGCGCGCATTTCGACCTCGGCCTGCCCGGATCAAACGACAGCTGGGTCAGCCTTTCAGCGGGTGTTCACCCCTATGAGGTTGGCGAAATACATGATTTCTATATGGATCCTACGGCGGCCTATGTCTTTGCCCCCGATGGCTCCCGCGTGGCGTGAGGCGAAGACATGGCCAAGATTACTCTCTCCAAGCTGCGTCACAGCTATCTGCCGAACCCGGCTTCCGAGTCCGACTACGCGCTCAAGGAAATCGATCTCGACTGGTCCGATGGCGGCGCCTATGCGCTGCTTGGGCCTTCGGGCTGCGGCAAGTCTACACTGCTCAACATCATCTCCGGGCTTCTGGTCCCCTCGGACGGCAAGATCCTGTTCGACGACAAGGACGTCACCACCCTGCCGCCCGATCAGCGCAACATTGCGCAGGTGTTCCAGTTCCCGGTGATCTACGACACCATGACTGTTTACGACAATCTGGCCTTCCCCCTGCGCAATCGCGCCCGGGATGAAGCCACGGTCAAGACCCGCGTCACGGCCATCGCCGAAATGCTGGAGCTGACCGAGATGCTGAACACGCGCGCCGCGGGCCTCAGCCCGGATACGAAACAGAAAATCTCGATGGGGCGGGGATTGGTGCGCGAGGACGTCAATGTGGTGATGTTCGACGAGCCGCTGACGGTGATCGACCCGCATCTGAAATGGAAGCTGCGCTCCAAGCTGAAAGAGCTGCACCAGCGGGTCAAGGCGACGATGATCTACGTCACCCACGACCAGACCGAAGCGCTGACCTTTGCCGATCAGGTGGTGGTGATGCAATTGGGCGAGGTGGTGCAGGTCGGCACCCCGGTCGAACTGTTCGAACGCCCCGCACATACCTTTGTCGGTCACTTCATCGGATCGCCAGGGATGAACATCCTGCCCTGCGCCCTGGTGGATGGCGCAGCACATTTTGCCGATCAGGCGATTGCGCTGGAAGGTCCGATAAACGGCTCCCCAGAGGGCAAGACCGAAATCGGCATCCGCCCCGAATTCGTCTCTCTCGCCTCCAGCGGACTGCCCGCAACCGTCACCAAGGTCTCCGACGTCGGCCGCCACACGGTTGTGGAATGCACGGCGGGCGGTGAACGCATCAACGCCATCATCGAGGGTCAAGCGCCGGAAAAAGGCGCAACCGTTCATCTTGAATTCAGACGTGATCAGACCCGGCTTTATGTCGATGGCTGGCTCGCCACCACAGCCGAGGAGGCCATGGCATGAAGACCGAAAACCAGAAAGCCTGGCTGTTCGTCCTGCCCGTTCTGGCGCTTGTCGCCTTCAATGCGCTCATACCGATGATGACAGTGGTCAACTATTCGGTGCAGGAAACCTTTGGCGACAACGTCTTCTTCTGGCAAGGGCTGGACTGGTTCCAGCAGATCCTTCGTTCTGAACGGTTCCATGATGCCCTTGGCCGCCAGTTCCTGTTCACCTTCCTGATCCTCGTCATTGAAGTGCCGCTGGGCATCGCAATTGCCCTGTCAATGCCACGCAAGGGGTTCTGGGTGCCGGTCTGCCTCGTGCTGATGGCCCTGCCGATGCTGATCCCCTGGAACGTCGTGGGGGCCATGTGGAACATCTTTACCCTGCCCGATATCGGCCTTTTGGGGTATTTTCTGAACCATGTCCTTGGCATCAACTATGACATGACACAGGATCCCGTCGCGGCCTGGGTCACCATCGTCACCATGGATGTCTGGCACTGGACCTCGCTTGTGGTGCTCTTGAGCTATGCGGGCCTCGTGTCGATCCCCGACGCATATTACCAGGCGGCCAAGATCGACGGCGCCTCAAACTGGGCGGTGTTCCGCTTTATCCAGTTGCCAAAGATGAAAACCGTCCTGACCATCGCCATCCTTCTGCGCTTCATGGACAGTTTCAACATCTACACCGAGCCCTTCGTCCTGACCGGGGGCGGCCCCGGCAACTCCACCACGCTTCTGTCCATCGATCTGGTGAAAATCGCGCTCGGTCAGTTTGACCTTGGTCCCGCCGCCGCCATGTCGCTCATCTATTTTGCCATCACCCTGCTCGTCAGCTGGCTGTTCTACACGCTGATGACCAAGGATGATCTGAACTAAGGGAGGGAAACGTGCAGAAAAGATCCATCGTTCCCATCGTCTATATCCTGTTCCTCATGCTGCCAATCTACTGGCTGGTGGCGATGAGCTTCAAGACAACCAATGAGATCCTCGCGGGGTTCTCTCTCTTTCCCCAGACCTTCACGCTGGAGAACTACCAGACGATATTCACTGATCCGACATGGTACTGGGGCTACATCAACTCGATCCTTTATGTGTCGATCAACACCGTGATCTCGGTCGCGGTGGCGCTGCCTGCAGCATACGCTTTCAGCCGCTACAGGTTTCTGGGCGACAAGCAGCTGTTCTTCTGGCTCCTGACCAACCGGATGGCGCCTGCCGCCGTTTTTGCCCTGCCCTTCTTCCAGCTCTATTCCGCTGTCGGGCTGTTTGACACCCATCTGGCCGTGGCCCTGGCCCACTGTCTGTTCAATATCCCGCTGGCGGTCTGGATCCTCGAAGGCTTCATGGGGGGCGTCCCTAAAGAACTGGATGAAACCGCCTATGTGGATGGCTACTCCTTCCCGCGCTTCTTTGCGGTGATCTTCATCCCCTCGATCAAAGCCGGGGTCGGCGTTGCAGCCTTCTTCTGCTTCATGTTTTCCTGGGTGGAACTGCTGCTGGCCAAGACACTCACAGCCGTGGCGGCCAAACCCATTGCCGCAACCATGACCAAGACCGCCTCCAGCGCAGGGTACGAACTGGGCCTTCTGGCGGCTGCGGGCACACTTACAATCATTCCGGGCGCCATCGTGATCTGGTTCGTCCGCAACTACATCGCAAAAGGCTTTGCGATGGGGAGAGTTTGACATGCTGTCATGGATGGCCTGGACTTGGCCAACGGCCTTGGTATTCATCGGTATCTTCTCTGCCATCGCGGTGCTGATAGTGCTGGAAATCCGCAACCCCGGCGGCGCCATGCGCAAGGGTGTGCTGGGCCTCACCACCACACGCGGCGACCGGCTCTTCATCAGCCTCTTGGGCACGGCCTACATCTTTCTCGCCTGGCTCGGCCTTGTGGGCATGCCGCTCTGGACCCCGCTTGGCCTTGCCATTGCCTGGGGCATGTTCTGCTTCTGGAAGGTCTGACCCTAGCTAGCGGGTCAAGGAGGCCGCAGGCCCCGCCAAAGGCGGCTTGTCCATGACGCGCAATACCAAACACAATTGAAACCGGCCTTGAGGGCACACCTGCCCCTCAAGGCCCTCTCAGCCACAAAACAAACCGCCAGCACCGCACACAACAAAGGGAAATCACGTCACCTCCCCTCTTGCAGAATGAAAGCGCACGGAAGCGCACAATTTGACAACAGCCACGCGACCCCAGCGCAACTTCTAAAAAACTAGTTTTCAACCCGCCTCGCTTTCCCTAGCATGAGACGACGACCCAAAAGGACCAGGCATCAGCGCTCATGCGAAAGAAACAGGACAAATCGCTTCTGACCGAGGTCGAACTCGAGTTCATGACCGTGATCTGGGAAACAGGGGGCGGCACCGTGCGGGATATTCTTGCAGAGCTGAACAAGGTTCAGGAGCGCGCCTATACCTCGGTTGCAACGGTCCTAAAGATAATGGAGCAAAAGGGTTTTCTGACCAGCGAGCGGGCCGACCGTTCCTTGGTCTATCGCCCCGCCGTTCCCAAGGCAGAGTATCAGAAAACCTCGCTGAAAAACCTTTCGAGCAAACTCTTCAACGGAGCGCCGGCAGCACTTGTCGCCCGGCTCGTCGATGATGAGGACGTGACCGACGAAATGCTCGAGGAAATGCGGGCGCTTCTGGAGGAAAGGCTGGGGGACAATGCAAACTGATGCTCTGCTGAATGCCTATATTGATCTGAACATCCTGCTGCTTGCGGGAGCCATGCTATGGCTTGCCTTGCGCAGCGGGCTCGCGCGCACGCGCCTTGGCAAAGCCTACCGGCCACAACTTCGATTGCTGAATGCAGTAACGGTTTTGCTGGCCCTGTCACCGCTTCTGGTTCTGGCCCTGACAACTGTTTTGATCCACCCTTCCCCCAATCTCTCCGACCTCTTGGTGGCGCAATACCTGCAAGGCAACGTTGGTATGAGCGCGGTTCGGTTCGAAGACCTTCTGGGTCTGCGCGAAGACGTTGTGCGCACCATTCTGAACGGTCAAGCCCCCTGGGCGCGGCTGCTGGTGGTCGGCTTTGCCGCAGGCGGTCTCATCTGTTCCTTGCAGCTGGGGCTGTCTGTCCTAAGACTTCGGAAAAGCCTGACACAGGCCTTCCTCTGGAAGCGGATCGGCCGCACGCAGCTGCTTTTGTCGGATGAGGCGCGCGTTGCCTATTCCACGCGCGGCATTTGGGCACGCTATGTCGTCCTGCCCACATCCCTTCTGGAACACCCAAAGGATCTGCGCCTGTCGGTCGCCCATGAGTTGCAGCATTTCCGACAGCGCGATATCGAGTGCGAATTCCTGCTGAGCGCGCTGCGCCCACTTCTGTTCTGGAACCCGGCCTTCTTTCTATGGCGCCGCGAAGTCCGGCAGCTCCGCGAATTCGCCTGCGATCAGGCCCTTATGAGCCGTGCGAGCTTTGATCTGCGCGGCTATTGCGAATGCCTGATCCGGGCTTGCGCCAACGCTTCCAGAGATCCGGTTCTGTTTGCCCGCCGAAGCCCGACCGTTGCGCTGGTGGATCGCCGGGAGACCAGACGCGGCTCGTCCGCCCTCGTTCGCAGGCTGCATGCCGTGACAGCCGCGCAGCCAAACTCAGACAACACCCTCGGGTGGGCTATTGTATCCAGTCTGCTGGTTGCCTCCGTCATGACGACCGCTTTGCTGCTCCAACGCCCTGCAGATTGGAGCCATGACCGGATCATGCTATCGACCATCGTCAATCTTGAACGTATGGCAACCCGCACTTCTGCAACTCAGCCCATGTCACTCAGCGCTCTATCTGGCAGCTATGCAGCCTCCAGCCAGTAATCTGGCCGAAATCAGATTGCTCCGATCAGACCGGTTTTCGTTTCGATCCGCATGGAAACGGTTCAACCGCCAAGCGACCAACTACGCGGTTGGGTCGATCCGATGGCACATCCAGCCCACCAAAGCTTTGCAGATTGGGAAAAAGCCCCTATCAAGGCTGTATGGAGGACCCAAGCCGAATGAAGCTCAATCCCGTAGACATATCCAAAACCGCCTCAGCCTCTTCAATCGTTTTTGAAGCGCTGCGCAAGGCGATTATCGAAGGGGACCTGAAGGAAGGTGAACCCCTTCGTCAGGATGAAATCGCCGGGATGTTCAACACCAGCCGGATTCCCGTCCGAGAGGCCATTTCACGCCTCGAAGAACAGGGCCTGGTCAAAACACAACGCTACAAAGGGGCCGTCGTCGCCGGACTATCCGCGGATGAAGCTCATGAAATCTTTGACTTCCGCGCGCTGATCGAGCCAGAAGTCATCCGCCGGGCCGTTCCCCAGATGTCGCAACAAACCTTGCAGCGGGCCAAAGAGTGCCTTGAGGCTTTCTCCGCGTCGGACGATCCGATGACTTGGGGGCGGTTGAACCGGGATTTCCACTCAGAGCTCTATCAAGCCAGCGGTCTGCAATATCATCTCGACATAATCGACAATGCCATGGACAGGGTCGACCGCTATCTGCGGACCCAGTTGGTTCTTTCAAACGGCATGAAACGCGCTCATGAAGAGCATATGGCGATCTGGAATGCATGTAACGACGGCAATGCCGCGCAGGCCGCGGAGCTGACCCGGCGGCATATTTTGGATGCCTGCGACATTCTGATGGAAAATATTGCCTCGCTCCGGTGACGTCACATTGCGACCACAGATCGCAAATCTATCGTGAACCAATCTTGGAAATGTCTTTCTGATTTCACGGTTCCTGTGTAGACCTTCCGTTGCGGGATGGCCGAGAACGCTGTGCCGTCGTCATCTCCCAACCAGGGATTCGAGCATCCCATGCGCGGGTTGGGCCCCTTCGGAGAACAGTCGGTTGAGCACGCTGCCCCGTAAAGTTGCGATCCTTGGAGCAGGCGCCATTGGCTGCTTTGTTGGCACGCATTGGGCATCTGTCTGTCATGCGGCTGGCATAAAACTCACACTGATCGGGCGCGCGGCGACCTGGGAGACACTGAAACCTGGGCCACTCAGGGTAACGGGCGGGCAGACGCTGGAAACCCCACTGTCGATGCTGGACCTACAAGACAGCCCAGCAACCCTTGCAGATGCAGACCTTATCCTGCTGGCGCACAAATCAACGGGCTTGCAGGAATCCATCGAGCAGATCCGTGGGAACGCTTTGGAAGGAGCTACCATTGTCTCATTGCTCAATGGCGTCTCTCCGGTAGACCATTTGCGGGAAGCATTGCCGAAGCATGAGGTGGTTGCCGGCATGGTGCCCTTCAACGTGGTGTGGAAGTCTGGCAATCATCTGCACCGCTCCAGCACCGGTGAGCTGTCCTTGGAGCGCTGCAGGACCAGCGAGGCACTGCAAGGCATGGTTGCTGGGACTGGAGTCCCTATCCAGTTGCACGGCGATCTCAAGCCGCTGCAGTACGGCAAGCTGCTGCTTAATCTGATCAACCCGATCAATGCGTTGAGCGGGCTGCCACTTCACACAATGCTCTGTCAAAGGGCATATCGGCGCGTCTATGCCGAAGTGCTGCGCGAAGCGCTTAGCGTCTACGATGCAGCCCGGATTGACTGGCAAAAGGTCGGCCCGTTGTCGCCGCGGTTTGTTCACCGTCTGCTCTTGCTGCCCGACGCGTTATTCAACAACACACTGCTCAAGATCCAAAGACTGGACAAAGACTCCATGACGTCCATGGCAGCCGATCTCGCAGCAGGGCGTCCAACAGAGATCGAGACGCTCACCAATGAGATCCTGCGTCTGGCTGAGCGCTCTGACACAGCCGCGCCCTATAACACAGCCATTTCCGACTTGATCCGCCAAGCGGAGGCCGTCGGCCCTCCATCGCAGGTCTGGTCCGCGCCCGCCCTTCTCAACCAGCTGGGGATCACATGACCGTTAGCCTCCCGCCCAGTCTGAATTTTGGCCCTATGAAAACGCGTGAACCCCCCAAGCAGGCCCGCGCCGTAGTGCGAATTCACCTGATCCTGAACGCCACCGCGCAACTTCTGACCGAAAACCAGCCCAGTGCGATCACCACAACCATGATCGCGAAAGAAGCCGGGATCCCGGTCAGTTCGATCTACCGCTATTTCTCCGATGTGAGCCATGTTCTTTACGAGCTTTACCTGCAAAGCGCGCAGCAACTCCGCGACAAGATTGTGGACATTGCTGACAACAGCGATACTTGGCCCGGCTGGAGAGACAGGGTGCGCCAGATCATCCTGTCGCAACGGGACCACATCCAGAACAATCCCCACTATCCACCGTTGCTCATGCATTTTGTCTCGCAGCGCCCAGCGGTCGCCGCCGAGGATCACGAACGTGAGTATGTCACGGACTTTCTGGAGATGCGCTGGCGTCAGGGGTTGGATGGGTTCCAAGGAGGCGACCCAAGAGTTGTTGCGCAGACAGTCCTGCAGATTGCTGTCACGATGGAAGACCTGATCGCGGCCCAACCCAGCCGCTATCAAGCCGACACCTTTGCCAAGGAAACTCTAACGGTTCTGACGTCCTACCTTTCCAACTACCTGAGCGACTGATGACAGACCAACATCAAGCAATCGTATCCGACCGCCCCACCCGGCGCCCGGAGAAGATGCACCCGCCAAGGAAAGTTCCTTCGAGCGCATTGTAACCGTGGTAGCCGCCACCACCAAAACCGGCGACCTCACCTGCTGCGAACAGACCTGGAATGCGATTGCCGTGGGCATCAATCAGTTGTCCGTTCAAATCGGTCTGTAATCCGCCAAGCGTTTTGCGTGTGATGATGTTGAGCTTCACCCCGATGAGCGGCCCGTTCTCCGGATCCAGAATGCGGTGCGGTTTGGCCGTACGCATCAACTTGTCTCCGCGATAATTGCGCGCAGCGTGGATGGCCATCATCTGCGCATCTTTAGAGAAGGGGTTGGCAATCTGTACATCGCGTGCCGTGATCTCGGCGCGGATCTTCTCCACGTCCAGAAGGCTGTTGCCCTCCAATGCATTCATCTTGGTCACCAGATCCTCCAACCTGTCTGCCACGACGAAATTCTCTCCATGCTCTTTGAAGGCCTCGACGTTGGGCGTCGCCTTCTTGTTCAAAAGCCGCTGCTTCAGCACCTCCTTCCAGCTTTTGGAGGCCAGATCGGGATTTTGCTCGGAGCCGGAAAGGGCGAATTCCTTCTTGATGATCTTCTGGGTGGTGATGAACCAAGAGTAATCATAGCCCGTCGCCAGAATGGCCTTGAGGGTGCCAAGACTGTCAAATCCAGGCATGGCAGGTGGGGCAAAACGGTTGCCGGTCGCATCGAACCACATCGAAGATGGCCCCGGCAGGATACGGATACCGTGGTTTGGCCAGATCGGGTCCCAGTTCTTCACACCTTCGGTGTAGTGCCACATGCGGTCAGCATTGATTACATGCCCCCCGGCATCTTGCGTAATGGCCACCATGCGACCATCCACATGGGCAGGCACCCCCGAGATCATTTCCTTCGGTGCTGGGCCAAGTCGGCCAACGGGCCAGGCTTTGCGAACCAGATCAAGGTTGCCGCCAATCCCGCCAGAAGCGACGACAACGCTGTGCGCCCGCAACTCGAAATCCCCCACGATATCCCGGTTGGTTTTGTGACCACGGGCACTGTGATCCTCAGCAAGGATTTCTCCGCTTATCCCCTTGCAGGCTCCGTTTTCCATCAACAGATGCGAGCAGCGATGACGGAACTTCAATTTGATCCGCCCCGATTTTTCATGTTCTCGCACGCGCTGTTCAAAAGGTTCCTGCGTCCCTGGTCCCACGCCCCAGGTCAAATGGAACCGCGGCACCGAGTTGCCATGGCCAGAAGCGAAGGATCCCCCACGCTCTGCCCAACCCACGATGGGAAACCAACGCATACCCATGTCGTGAAGCCAAGGGCGCATCTCTCCGGCGGCAAAGTCAATATAGCACTCGGCCCATTTGCGCGGCCAGTGATCCTCGGGCCGGTCAAAACCAGCGCTGCCCATCCAGTCAGAGTAAGCAAGCTCTCGGCTGTCCCGGATGCCCATGCGGCGCTGCTCGGGACTGTCAATCATCAAAAGCCCACCCAGCGACCAGAAAGCTTGACCACCCAAAAAACATTCCGGCTCCTGATCGACGATAATGACGCTTTTGCCGCGATCGCCAAGTTCCGCCGCCGCTACAAGTCCGGCCAGACCGCCTCCCACGATGATAATATCAGCGTCTTGCATGGTTGTCCTCCACAGCCCATCACGCGCAGACCCTTTGGCGGCGCGGCAAACGGGGTCCTCCTCCTCATCGACGTGGACAGCCCGCCCGCCGCCGCTACTGAAACCTACCATCCACGCACCAAGCTGCCCAGAAGGACCAAAGGTCAGCCCAGAGTGTTTTTTCGACATTTCGGGCACAGCTTGAACGAACCGGAACTACCCTCTCGACGGGCGCAGCCGACCCGACTTACAGTCAGTAAGACTATTTAAACGGGTGGAATGCAGTGGCCAGAAAAACGGAACTCGTGCGCTTTTGGGTGGAAGAAGTATGGAGTAAAGACAACGACAAAATCCTGGACGACATGTTCTCACCGGATACGACCGCAACCGGTCCCGTATCTGATGTTGCGGGCAAGGATTTCAGATCGACAGATATCGTCTCAGCCCTGAAGGCCCTGTTTCAATGCCCGCCAGAACTGACCTTTACCGTGCTGGAAGAGTTGGGTGATTGGGTGATTACCTGTTTCACCGTGGCCGTGAAGGATCATCCACACCGCCCTCCGTTTGACTTTGACGGGCAGATGGTCTTTCGCATCACAGACGGAAAGATCACGGAAGTTCACTCCAACCTGAATTATATCAAGATGTTCGAGGGTTTGGGCCAGATGCCTGAAGACACCCTGCTGGTGGCCCTCACCGGGGCGGAACTGGACTGGAAGTAAAAAACCCTGTCACTGCTTGTCGCATGTATTCCCCAGCGCTTGCCCGCCACGACTTTCAACAAGACATATGCAAAGGCCTTCTGATCAAATGAGCGATACATCCCGCCCCAGCCGAACTGGCGCCATTGCCCGCGCAGAAGCCTATTTTGACGGTGGAACCTTTCAAAGTGAGCTGGCCGACTGGATCACATACCCGACCGAGAGCCAGAAACCGGACAAGGGCTCCGAGCTGACACGTTATCTCGAATGCGCAACCCGTCCTCGGCTGGAGGCTGCTGGCTTCACCTGCGAGATTTTTGAAAATCCGGTATCGGGTGGTGGTCCAATTCTGGTCGGAGAGCGGATTGAGGATCCCGCCTTGACCACCATTCTCACGTACGGTCACGGCGATGTGGTGCGTGGACAGGCCGAGCAATGGCGCGAGGGTCTGGCCCCCTTTACATTGACCGAGGAAGGCGACCGCCTTTATGGCCGCGGCACAGCCGACAATAAGGGCCAGCACCTGATCAATATCGCTGCGCTTGAGGCGGTTCTTTTCGAACGCGGGCATCTTGGCTTCAACGTTCGCATCGTGATCGAAATGTCCGAAGAAACAGGCTCCGCCGGCCTCGCTGAGTTCTTTCGCAGCCACAGGGACCTCCTGCAGGCGGACGTTCTGATCGCATCAGACGGGCCGCGTCTGCAACCGGAAACGCCAACGATGTTCATGGGCTCGCGCGGTGGCGTGAATTTCGACCTGGTCCTCGATCTGCGCGAAGGGGCGCATCACTCAGGCAACTGGGGCGGCTTGCTGGCAGACCCTGCAATGATCCTTTCCCATGCCCTCGCCAGCATCTGCGATCGGCGCGGCCAGATCCAGATCCCCGAATGGCGCCCCGACAGCCTGACAGACAAAGTTCGCGCAGCGCTTAAGGGATTGCCGATCGAAGGAGAAAGCGGACCCAAAGTGGACCCTGACTGGGGCGAGGAAAGCCTGACACCGGCCGAGCGTGCATTCGGCTGGAACTCCTTTGCGGTTCTGGCAATGTCGAGTGGTGTGCCCGAGGCCCCCGTCAATGCAATCTCAGGGCGGGCCAGAGCCACCTGCCAGCTGCGTTATGTGGTGGGCACGGATCCCGACGATATCCTCCCGGCACTTCGCAGGCACCTGGATCGGCATGGCTTTGAAAGCATCGAAATCGTGCCGGACAAAGGTGGTCCCTTCAAGGCCACCCGTCTGGACCCGGACCACCCCTGGGTGGCGCTTGTGGCCCAGTCGCTGACCCGCACTGCAGGCAAAGCCCCGCATATCCTGCCCAACCTTGCAGGATCGCTGCCAAACGATTGTTTTGCCGATATCCTGGGCCTGCCAACGGTTTGGGTCCCGCATTCCTATCGCGGCTGCTCTCAGCACGCGCCCAACGAACACGTCCTGAAGCCCCTGTGCCGCGATGCATTAAGGCTGATGGCGGGCCTGTTCTGGGATCTGGCAGGGGCGGAGAAGCCCTAACAAAACCTTGAACAACAAAGGGCGAATTGAGCACCCCTTGCTGTTCCTAAACCTCCTCTCCCGTCCCCGAGGAATCCTTGGAATGGCCCATCGTCGCACGGGTATGGGCAAACTCCAGCAGCTTGACCTCGATATTACCGTTGATAGAGCCGTCCTCGAATTCACCATGAAGGTCACGCACCCCTGCAGGTAAGCCCGTAAGTTGCTCGATGGCCTGGTCCACATGGGACACTGCGTGGATCTGGAATTGGCCCGCGCGCACGGCGTCAACGACTTCGGGCGTCAGCATCAGGTTGGGCACATTCGCACGCGGGATTAGCACACCCTGGCGCCCCGTCAGGCCTTGGGCCTTGCAGACCTCGAAGAAGCCTTCGATCTTTTCATTGAAGCCGCCGATGGCCTGCACGTCGCCCATCTGGTTGACCGATCCGGTCACCGCAAAGGACTGGGAAATCGGAACCTCCGCCAGTGCCGACATCAGAGCGCAAAGCTCCGCCAGCGAGGCGCTGTCGCCTTCGACCCCTCCATAGCTTTGTTCGAAGACAAGGCTCGCCCAAAGCGACAGGGGCGTTTGAGGCACATAACGAGCAGCCAGATAGCCAGAGAGGATCAAGACTGCTTTCGAATGGATCGGGCCGCCCATCTTGGCTTCGCGTTCGATGTCGACCACGCGTCCCCCACCAACGCGGACCCGCGCGGTGATCCGCACCGGGGCGCCAAAGCTCTCATCGCCAAGCGCGGAAACTGTCAGCCCGTTGATCTGACCGATCTCGCTGCCATGAGTTGAAATCATGATGGTACCCCGCCGGATCATCTCGTGCACTCGGTCGCGGATCAGCCCGCGACGCTGCTCGGCGGCTTCAATCGCACCGACAACATGCTCTGCCGTGATCGCAGGAGCCTTTTCCTTGCGTGCGCGGTGGTTGCCCTCGCGCAAGATATCCCAGAGCGTTTCGATCCTGAGGCTCAGTTTTTCCTGATCCGCAGCCAGCCGGGTGGCCGCATCAACGAGGGCCGCGACCCCGTCTGCCGTAACCTGTCGCAAACCCTCATCACGCACCAGAGCGGCAACTCTCTGGGCAAAAAGCGTGACGCTCTCGTCGCCGCGCACCATGTCGGGGCCGAAATCCGCCGTGACCCGAAAGAACTTTTCAAAATCAGGATCAAACTCTGCCAGCAGCATATGCAGCATGCGATCCCCGACCAGCACCACCCTCACATCCAGAGGGATCGGCTCGGGCTTCATCGTGGTGGTGGAAATAAGCCCCAAGCGCTCACCCGGCGTGATGACATGCACGGCTTCGGTCTCAAGGCAGCGTTTCAGCGCATCCCAAGCAAGGGGCTCACCAAGGACACGTCGCGCATCCAGTACCAGGAAACCGCCGTTGGCCCGATGCAATGCGCCCGGCTTAATCTGCGTGAAATCGGTAACCAACACGCCCTGCATCGCCATGTAGTCGATCTGGCCGGTGAGGTTGGCAAGGGTCGGCAAGCTCTCCTCAACCACAGGCGCGGTGGTACCTTTGGGGTCGTGGGTGACGACCACATTGACATGGTAACGATGGAAGCGCAGATCCTCGCGCAGCGCGGCCAAACCGGCCGGAAACGGATCTTTTGAGCGCCCGAGTTCCAGCGAAAGGAACAGATCCGCATGGGACACCAGATCGTCGCGCAGCGCGCGGAAATAGGGGGCGAGTTCGTCAATCTCAACAAAACCGCGACAAGCCCGGTCCACGGCGGCATCCACGGCAATCCGCGCCATGTCGGCATTGAGGTGGGTCAGCGCATCGCGCTGCTGGCGTTCGTGTTCGGGCTGATCAAGCAGAAAGTCCTCAAGGTCGGCCTGAATCTCAGAGACTGCCGCGCGGATCTGGGCGCGCTCTTCCTCGGGCAGTTTTTCGATTGCCTCTGGCTTCAGGATCTCCTCATCCCGCTTGGCTGCCAGCGAAAACCCCATGGGCGTGCTGAGGATCGCGACATTCTGGGCTTCGGCTTTCTGGCGCAGGGAGTCAAAGGTCTTTTCCCGGCGGGCGTTGAACTCCTGTTCCAGCGCCATTCGCTTGTTCTGGTAGTCCTCAGACACCAACAGCGCAGGAATGTGATTGGCCAGTTCCTCCAGAAGACGCGCCATGGCACTGCGCAAAAGCGGCCCCTGCCCGCGCGGCAGGCAGATTGCGTTGGGCTGATCCGCGTCATCAAAGTTTTGCACATAGACCCAGTCCTTGGGAACCGGACGGCTGGCGGCCTCTTCCTCCAGCACACGCAAGACAGCCGCCTTTCGCCCGCTGCCGCGCGGACCCTGCACATAAAGGTTGAACCGTCGATGCTTCATCTGGGCAGAAAGCCGGATTGCTTCCATCCCTCGCGCCTGACCCAATTGGCCCTCAAGCGGATCAAGGTCCGCGGTGGTATTGAACGCAAGCTCTACCGGATCACAGGTCCGCCGAAGCGCGTCAGGTGATAAGGCCGTGTCAGTCATGGAGTGTCCTTGGTCGGTTGATCTGGGCGTTGTCCAGCGCGTCCTCCGCAACAGTCTCCGCCTCATCCAATGCCGCTATGACCTCTGAATCCGGCGTCTGCGGAAAATCGGCGTAGAAACGGCCAATGGCACCAAACGGTGTGGGCCGGTGGAGGCAGATAAACTCGTCAACCTCGTCCGCAAGCTCCTGCGCCACGTCCGGTGCTGCGATGGGCACAGCCAGAACCAGCTTGGCAGGCCCGCGCGCGCGCACCGCGCTAAGCGACGCACGCACGGTCGCACCGGTCGCAATGCCATCGTCAATCACGATCACCGTGCGCCCCTCAAGCAGAAGCCGTCTGCGTCCCTTGAGATAAAGTTCCCTCCGGCGCCAGATTTCCCCCAGCCGAGGTTTTGACATTTCTTCAATTTCCGCCCGCGACAGCCTGAAGGAACGGGCGATCGCCTCATTTACGACTATCTGCGGATCGTCTCCATTGACGACGGCAGCCACCGCCAGTTCGGGTTGACCCGGCGCGCCGATTTTGCGGACCATGATCAGATCCATTGGCGCCTTCAACGCACGTGACACCTCAATCGCGACGGGGACACCACCACGCGGCAAAGCCAGTATCACGGGCGATTCGTACTCTTTGGCCGCAAGCGCAGCAGCCAGCGCCTTGCCCGCTTCGCTACGATCCTGAAAGATCATCTCGCACCCTCCCTTCGGCCTTCATCCCAGACGGGACGCACCAGACCTAACCCATGGGATCAGGAGACTCCTTGATCGACCTCAATACCGCAAGCAGCCGCCCACCAGTCCTCACACTTCTCTACCGAAACAAGGCTTGCGAGGCCAATGCCCACAAGATGGGTCGCCCCCGTGACTTGCGCCCGCGAGAGGCCGATATTCTGCCCGACAACCTGGACCAGCCAGCCTTCTCCCGCCCCGTCGATCACAAAACCCTTGACCCGGAACAGACCCACAGGCCGTGTCTGCATGGCCCATTCCATCTTCCCGCGGTCAATGACGATGTCGCCGCTGAAATGCCAGTTCATGTAGTTGGGGTGAGACGTCACCGATGGCAGGCCCGCTTTGCTCTGCGCGGACAAAGACAGCAGCAACTCTCCAACCTGTTCGGCATCGGTGGACAAGATCTGCGCTCCCCTGTTGCCAGCCGTCAGGCTGAGAGCCAGCGCGTCTGGTATGCTTTCTGCCTTGCTAACCAGCAGAAGATCGGCGCAGGCCACCTGATCGCGGATCTGCGATCCGATATGCGGATCGCGGGAGAGCGCGGGATAGGTTTCAGCGTCGACAACTGTCACAATGCCGTCATAGCGCAGCTCTGGCTCGGTCACGGCGGCATTTGCGATCTTGGCCGGATCGGCAATACCGCTTGCCTCGATGATCAGATGATCGGGGCGCGGAACCCGGTCGAGCACGTCCCCGATGGCCATGAAAAGATCTGCTCCCATGGTGCAACAAACGCACCCATTGGTGAGCGTCAGCGTGTCCTCATCCGCGCTGTGCAACAGTTCCGCATCGATGTTGATGGCACCAAAGTCATTGACCAGCACCATCAACCGCGCTCCATGCGGCGCGGCCAAAAGGCGGTTGATCAGCGTTGTTTTCCCGGCGCCGAGATAGCCACCGATCACGGTCATTGGCAGGCGTGTGTCTTCAACCATCAGCTCAGACCAGATGGACCCGACCACCAAAGACCGTGCCCAGAACCGGCACGTCCTTGATCGCAGCCGGGTCAACCGCCCTGGGGTCGTCGCCCAGAATGGCAAAATCCGCTTTCTTGCCCGTCTCAATACTGCCGATCTCGTGATCCAATCGCAGAGTATAAGCCGCTCCCAGAGTAATCGCATGCAGGGCCTCTTCGACCGAGATGCATTGCGCCGCGCCGAGGGTGCGCCCGCTCATGGTCTGGCGGTTGACCGCGCACCAGGCGGTAAACAGGGGCGCCAGCGGGGTCACCGGGGAGTCCGAGTGGATCGTCATGTGGACGCCCGCATCAAGAGCCGCACGGCAGGCATCCATGCGCGTGGCGCGATCTTCGCCAATGGTGGCGGCCGCATGCTGATCGCCGAAATACCAGATATGGTTGGCAAAGATATTAGCGCAAATCCCCAATTCAGCGCAGCGTTCGAACTGGTCACGCCCCATCATCTGGCAATGCTGCAAGACATGCCGGTGCCCTTGCCCCGGCGCCACGCGCAAGGCGGCTTCAATCGCGGCAATCGACACTTCAGACGCCTCGTCCCCATTGACGTGGATATGCATCTGCACGCCCGCGCGCTGCATGGCTTCGCACAAGGCATAGATCTGATCCGGGGCGGTGTTCCAGATCCCGTTGGGCTGCCCGCCTACATAGCCGGGCCATTTCACACGGGCAGTCCAGCCCTGGATCGATCCGTCGGTCATCAGCTTCACCGCCCCAAGGCGCAGCTTTTCGGTAGAACGGGCGCGCAGGGCCTTGGCGCGCGCGGCGATCTGGTCGGGAGCAGCGCCCATGGCGCCCAGTGCAGGCACGATGCGCAGCGGGAATTTATCGTCGCCAGTGACCTCCAGCATCACCTCAAGATCGCTGTCCTCCATGGTGGAAAAGAGATCCGTAATCGTGGTCACTCCGGCCCGCTTGGCCACCTCCGCATAGGTGCGGATCGATTGCGCCTGTTGGGCAAGGCTGCGGAAATCTATGCCGAGGCGGCGCATCACCGGAAACATGGCCGCCATTTCCTGCAGCTCTCCGGTAGGTAGACCATCGGGTCCTTTCACCACCCCTTCCGCATTGGTTTCGCGACCATATCCGGCCATTTCTAGCGCCCTGGAATTCACACACATCAGGTGGAAGTTGGAAAAGATCACCGCGATGGGCCGGTCTTGGCTGATCTCATCCAGATGGCCCCGGTTCAACCGTTCGCTGGGCAGGAAAATGGGGTCAAATCCCCAGGCAATCAGCGGTGCATCCTCGGGCAGATGTGCAGCATAGTCTTTCAGACCAGAAACAACCGCACCGATGTCGGTCATACCCCGCCACATCTTACCGTTCGGATCGATGCGATCATGGTATCCGGCATAGGCGTAATTCCACATCGCACCGGACATCATGTGGGCGTGACCTTCGACGAAACCTGGCATCAGGACCGCGTCCTTGAGCCGGTCGTCGACCTCGCCCCCGCCCCACTGCAACGCGCAATCTGCATCGCCAACGGCCAAAATCATGCCGTCTTGAACCGCCACATGCGAGGCCTCAGACCGGTTCGGATCCATAGTGATTATTTTTTTTGCTTTGAAAACAGTGATTTTTGACATGGGGCACCTTTAGTTGCCCTTTTGGGATATCCAAGCTTTGAACAGTGGAAAAATGTAATTACTGTCAAGGTATCCCTTATTGAATGCGGGAATAGCCATGCATTTCACACTTAAACAGCTGCGCTATTTCGATGCGGCCCTCAGAACAGGTTCCATCGCGCGGGCGGCGGTGGAGATGAATATCTCGCAATCCTCGATCACGGCGGCCATCGACATGATCGAGCAGACAACCGGCGCCGAGCTGCTGCGACGCCTGCCCGCGCGCGGCATTGTTCCAACCAGCAGCGGTCTCGCGGTGGGCGAGCGCATCCAAGCGTTTCTTGAACAGACAAGGGTCTTTGAATCCGATCTGATGTCCCTGACGGGAGATGTGGCCGGAACTCTGCGCATGGGGTGTTATGCTCCGACGGCGCCTTATGTGCTGCCGCCAATCCTAAAGCGAATCTCAGAGGACTACCCTTCGATCCGAATTGAGCTGAAAGAGGGCGACATGCAGTCGATATCGGACCTTCTGAGCTCGGGCGCGATTGATGTAGCCCTCACCTACCGGCGCATTACACCCGAAGCGCAACCCTTTATCCCGATGTTCCGCGCAACCCCGATTGCGCTGATTCCCGACGTCTCTCCATTGGCGAAGAAACAAGAGGTCGACCTGCAGGATTTGGCCGAACTGCCCATGATCCTTTTGGACCTGCCGGGCACGCGTGCCTATTTTTGCAGCTTGTTCGAAGTGCGCGGCCTGCGCCCGCATATTGCCCACACCACCAAAAGTTCATCGGTGCTGCGCGGTCTGGTGGCGGCAAACTACGGCTATGCGCTGATGAACATCTGCGGCCCGAATGACCGCGTCGGACAAAGCGGCTACGTGGCGCGCATGATCAAGGGAGAGCTGGATTCCCCACAATATGGGGTAGCCTACACAGCCGCATCACAAAAATCTGCCATCGTGAAATCGGTTCTGGAGTCCTGCCGCGAGGTCGCAGAACGGGGGGATTTCGACGACCTTCTCTTCTCCAAACCGCAGGCCCCCGAAAAACCCGCGCATCCATTCCCCTAATCCCCATTCCCCCAAAAAATAGTACTTTCACCCCTGTAAAAGACTGTTTTCTGCGGGTAAGCGGCAGGACTAGCCTGATCCCAATAGCAAAAAAACGATCAGGGAGATCCAGATGAAACTCATGTCACGCCTCTTTGGCGCGGCGGCTTTTGCCGCACTGTCCTCTACCGCCCTGCCCGCCTTTGCAGACGGCGGTACGCTGGTCATCGCCTCAACCCAGGTGCCCCGCCACCTGAACGGCGCGGTGCAGTCAGGCATCGCAACCGCCGTTCCCTCAACCCAGATCTTTGCCTCGCCGCTGCGCTATGACGAGAACTGGGAGCCGCAGCCCTATCTCGCCAAAAGCTGGGAGGTGTCCGAAGACGGCCTGACCGTCACGCTGAACCTCGTTGATAACGCCACCTTCCATGACGGCGAGGCGGTCACATCGGAAGACGTCGCCTATTCCATTATGACCACCAAGGCGAACCACCCGTTCAAATCCATGTTCGCCCCGGTCGAAAGCATCGACACGCCGGATGCACAGACCGTGGTGATCAACCTCAGCAGCCCACACCCGGCGCTTCTGCTGGCTCTGTCCCCGGCGCTGGCGCCGGTTCTGCCCAAGCATGTGTTCGACGATGGGCAGGACATCAAGTCCCACCCTATGAACGCAACCCCGGTAGGCTCTGGCCCGTTCATGCTGGAAGAGTTCAAACCGGGAGAGGCGATTGTCCTCAAGAAGAACCCGAATTTCTTCCTCGAAGGGCGCCCCAAGCTGGATGAGATCATCGTCCGCATCATCAAGGACCCGTCAGCCCTGTTGATCGCGATGGAAAATAGCGAAGCGGACATGTACCCCTTCATGGCCGGCAGCCAGGAAATCCGGCGTCTCGAGAAAGCCGATCACCTGACCGTCACCGCTGATGGCTATGCCGCCGTGGGCCCGATCAACTGGCTGGCGTTCAACACCGCCACTCCGAAGCTCAGCGATGTGCGCGTGCGTCAGGCCATCGCCTATGCGGTGGATCGTAACTTTATCACCAAGGCACTCCACCGGGGCGTTTCCGCCCCCCAGCGCGGACCAATCATCGAAGGCTCTCCGTTCTTTGATGCAAGCATCCCCGCCTATGACACCGATCTAGACAAGGCGAAGGCGCTGATGGCCGAGGCGGGCTTTGCCGATGGCATGGAGTTGACCATCGACTACATTCCCGGCCCCAAGGAGCAGCAGCAATCCATTGCCGAATACATGAAGTCGCAACTCAAAAAGATCGGCATCGACGTGACCGTGCGCGCCGCGCCGGATTTCCCAACCTGGGCGGGGCGCGTTGGCGGGCATGACTTTGAACTGTCCATGGATATCGTGTTCAACTGGGGCGATCCGGTGATCGGCGTGCACCGCACCTACCTCAGCGACAATATCCGTCAGGGCGTGATCTGGTCGAACACCCAGCAATACGCCAATGACAAGGTGGACACGCTGCTGAATGCGGCAGCCATTGAGATCGACCCGGAAAAGCGCAAGGCGCTTTACTCCGAATTCCAGCAGATCGTGGGCACAGACCTGCCGGTCTACTGGATCAACGCCCTGCCCTACCACACCGCCTATGATGCAAAGCTGCAGAATGTACCCACCGGCATCTGGGGCTCAATGCATCCGCTGGATACGGTCTCATGGGGCGAGTGAACGTGTGATCCTTTACCCAAACACGACGGGCGCCGCCATTCTGGCGCCCGGCTTTTCCCTTTGATCTGGACCACTTAATGACGGCTTCATTTTTAATACGGCGGATCGGCTACGGGCTGCTTTTGATGCTGGGCGTCGTTGTGCTGAACTTCCTGCTGATCCGGCTCGCTCCAGGAGATCCGGCCGTGGTCATCGCCGGAGAGATGGGCGGCGCAACCGAGGAGATGCTGGAGAGCATCCGCGAGGAATACGGCCTCAACAAACCTCTGATCGTGCAGCTCGGGATCTATGTTGGCAATGTGGCGACCGGGGACCTTGGCGAAAGCTTCTTCTTCAACCAGCCCGTCGCCACCCTGATCGCCCAGCGCATCCTGCCGACCATCCTTTTGGTGGTCACTGCGCAGGTCCTCTCAATAGCGATCGGCGTCTTTCTAGGGGTCCTGGCGGCGCGCAAACCGAACGGGGTGATGAGCGCCTTCGTGTCGGTCTTTGCCACCATCGGCTATGCGGTGCCTGTGTTCTGGACCGGCATTATGCTGATCATCCTCTTCGCCAGCGTCCTACCGATGTTTCCTGTCGAAGGCATGCAATCGGTGAAACTGCGTGATGCGAGCCTGTTTGTGCAGATGCTGGATATCCTCCACCACCTGATCCTGCCCGCCTTTACGCTTGCGATCATCTACCTGGCGCAATACGCGCGGCTGTCGCGCGCCTCGATGCTGGAGGTTCTGGGGTCTGACTACATCCGTACCGCCAAGGCCAAAGGCGCCTCAGAGCGCTCCATCCTGTTCAAGCACGCCCTGCGCAATGCGGCATTGCCGATACTGACGGTCGCGGGGCTGCAATTTGGCAACCTCATCTCGGGCGCACTGCTCGTCGAAACGGTCTTCAACTGGCCGGGCATGGGGCGACTGGCCTTTGATTCCATCCTGCGGCGCGACTATCCGACCATAATGGGCGTTCTGTTCTTTGCCAGCGCCATGGTGGTGATCGCAAACATCCTGACAGACATGAGCTACCGGCTCGCCGATCCGCGATTAAGGGGCAAAGGCTGATGACCAACGAAATCTCACCGCAGCAAGTGACCGCCTACAAGGCCGAAAGCCCCGCCCTGGAAGCCTGGCGCATGTTCCGTCGCAATATCCCGGCCCTGGTCGGGGTGGTCCTGCTGACGGTCATCATCCTGGCAACGCTATATGGCACCTTCTTTTACAGTGGCGATCCCTTCGATATCGTCTGGGCCCCGCATGAGCCACCCGGCGTAGCGCCCGAGTTCCCACTCGGAACCGACTACCTTGGCCGCGATATCATCGCGGGCATGCTGACCGGCGGAGGGCCAACCCTTGCCGTAGGCGCCGTGGCGGCCGCGATAACCATGGTGATCGGGATCGCCATGGGCGCCTTGTCCGGATACTATGGCGGCTGGGTCGACAACCTGTTGATGCGAGTGACCGAGTTCTTCCAGGTGTTGCCCGCGCTTTTGTTCGCCATGGTGCTGGTGACACTTCTGTCGCCGAGTCTTTTCACCATCGCCTTTGCCATCGGCGTGGTCAGCTGGCCGCAGACCGCGCGTCTGACACGTGCCGAGTTCCTCAAGATCAAGAACCTCGAATACGTGACCGCCGCCCGCGCCATCGGCGCAAAGGACAAGCGGATTATCTGGACCGTGATCCTGCCCAACGCCTTGCCGCCGCTGATCGTGTCTGCCACGCTGACCGTGGGCGTTGCAATCCTGTTCGAAGCGGGCCTCAGCTTTCTCGGTCTAGGCGATCCAAACGTGATGAGCTGGGGTCTGATGATCGGGGCAAACCGGGAATACATCCTTGATGCCTGGTGGCCGGTGACCTTTCCGGGACTTGCCATCTTTTTCACCGTCTTCGCCGTGAGCCTGATCGGCGACGGGCTGAACGATGCCTTCAACCCGAAACTGAGGGAACGATGACCCATCTCTTGCAGATCGAGGACCTGCGGGTCACCTTCAACACCCGCTACGGCGAGGTGACAGCGCTGGATGGCATTTCCATGCAGGTGCGAGAGGGCGAGACCCTGGGCGTAGTCGGCGAAAGCGGCTGTGGCAAGTCCATCACCGCCCTGTCGGTCATGGGTTTGATCCCTACGCCACCGGGCCGCATCGCCGGTGGCGCCATCCGGCTGAATGGCGAGGATCTGACCCGGGCCAGCGAGGCCCGCATGCGGGAACTGCGCGGCGCAGAAATGGCGATGATCTTTCAGGAGCCGATGACCTCGCTCAACCCGGTATTCACCGTCGGGGATCAGATCGCCGAGGCGATCATGCTGCACCAGAATGTGAGCCGCGATCAGGCCTTCCGCGATGCCATTGCCCTGCTCGACCGAGTCGGCATTCCGTCACCGGACACCCGCGCGCGGGACTATCCACACCAGCTTTCGGGTGGCATGCGCCAGCGGGTGATGATTGCCATGGCCGTTAGCTGTCGCCCCAAGGTACTGATCGCAGATGAGCCCACCACGGCGCTGGACGTGACCGTGCAGGCCCAGATCTTTGACCTTTTGAACGAGATCCAGCGCGATTTCGGCTCTGCAATTATTCTGATCACCCACGACATGGGCGCGATCAGTGAAATGGCGGACCGCGTCGCAGTGATGTATGCGGGCCGCGTAATCGAGGAAGCCCGCGCCGACGACGTGCTGGACTATCCGCAACACCCTTACTCCCGTGGACTGATCTCGTGCATTCCGGCACTCGGCAAAGGTGAAATGCGGGATACCCTTGCGGAAATACCTGGTGTGGTGCCGCCCTTGCACCTGCTCGGCGCGGGCTGCGCCTTTGCCGACCGCTGCAGCCACCGACAGATGCGCTGTGACACCGAACAGCCGCGATTGATCGCCCATGGGCACCACCCCGCGGCCTGTCACGCGGTCGAGGAGGGCCGGATATGAGCGCGCTCTTGGACGTGCGGAACCTAAAGGTCCGCTTTGCCCTCCCCAAACCCTCGCTCTTTGCGCCGCACCCCTTCCTCGAGGCGGTTCGCGGTGTCTCATTCACACTGGAGAAAGGCCGCGCCCTTGGCATTGTCGGCGAAAGCGGGTCGGGCAAGACCACCGCGGCCATGGCAACGATCCGGCTGGTTCCTGCTGCGGGCGGCGAGATCCTGTTCGAAGGCGAAGATCTTCTCCCGCTTGATGACGAGGCCATGCGGGCGCGGCGGCGGGATATTCAGCTGATCTTTCAGGATCCCTATTCCTCGCTCAACCCGCGCGCCCGGGTGGTCGATATCGTCCGTGAGCCGATGGACCTGATGGGTATTGGCGACGCCGCCAGCCGTCTTGAGCGGGTGAAGGAACTGTTCGAACTGGTCGGCCTGCGCCCCGATCAACTGAACCTCTTTCCGCATCAGTTTTCTGGCGGGCAGCGGCAAAGGATCTCAATCGCGCGCGCCCTGACCACCAACCCCAAGCTTTTGGTCTGTGACGAACCGGTCAGCGCGCTGGATGTGGCCATTCAGGCGCAGATCCTGAACCTGCTTGCTCGGCTGAAACGAGACCTGGGTCTATCCTACCTCTTCATCAGTCATGACCTTGGCGTGGTGCGGCACCTATGCGACGACGTGGCGGTGATGTACCTTGGGCAGATTGTCGAGCAGGCCAGTCGCGAGGATTTGTTCGACAGTCCCAAACATCCCTACACGCAGGCACTGCTGGCGGCGGCGCCGTCACTGGCACGGCGAAAATCAAAGGGCTACGTGCGCCCTTTGAAACTGTCGGGCGATCCACCCAGTCCGATCAATCCGCCCAAGGGCTGCGCCTTCGTTGACCGTTGCCCCTTGGCGCAGGAGATCTGCCGCCAGGAGCAACCGGTTCTAAAGGCCTGCGGTGCCAGCCAAGTGGCCTGTCACTTTGCCGCCACCTGAGCGCTGCGCAGATCACTGCACGGGATCATGAAGCCGTCAAAGAACTGGCTGAGTTGCTCATGGGCATCCAGCGGCAGGACCTGGGCCACATGCTGGTCCGGGCGCACCAGAACCATGCAGCCGTGCTTGCGGTCAATGCCGCGCATCTCAAAGAGATCCTGTCCCGATTTCAGATCCGGGCAGAACACCTTCTCATAATCGCGCAAGCCGTATTTGCCTTTGAGCGGACGCAGGAGGTAAGGCATGTCGCCCGGTGTCAGGCTGCGGAAGTCCTGCTGCAGCACTGCGCGCAGATCAAGGACTGCGTCGATGTCGGCATCCGCTGGCGTGTAGCGACGCAGCGGCGATGCGGCATTCGTTTCCAGGAAGTGACACAAGGCATGAAGAGCGCCACCTTCGCCGCCGCGGTCATCTGCACCCGCAAAGGCAAAGAGCCGCCACCTCCCGTCGGCCCGCACCACGTGGCCCAGATGCATGGGGCGCGCGTCAGACAGCCGGATGACCGGTGCCGAGTGGAACCGCATGCCAAGCGGCAAACCGGTCGCCAGCGCCTGATGGGTATCCTCACCAATCAGAACCGAGGGCGCGTATTGAATGGCCGTGCCTGCGGTGAACCGTCCGTGCTGCACAAAATACTTCTGGAACTCCTCGGGATCGACCCCGTCCTCGTTGTCGTCTGATTTGGGTTTCGCGCTGAACATGCGGGCAAACTCGCGGTCGAAATCGATCAGCATCTTTGCCACCCCCTGCCGCTCGGCAGAGTAGCTGTGCAGGATTTCGGGCACGGCCTGTTCGCGCAGCACGGCGGCCAGTTTCCAGCCCAGATTGAAACCGTCACGCATGGAGACATTCATACCCTGCCCCGCCTTGGGGCTGTGGGTGTGACAAGCATCGCCCGCGATGAAAACATGCGGCAATTGATGGTCGATATTCTCGGCCGGGACATCGTCGAATTTGTCGCACAGCCGCTGGCCGATCTCATAGACCGACCACCATGCGGTTTCTTTAACGTCCAGCGTGTAGGGATGAAGGATCCGCTGGGCCGCAGCGATCAGTTTATCGAGGGTGATGTTGCGGCTGGCGACCCGTTCATCCGCCTTGAGCTTGTCCAGTTCGATATAAAGCCGCACCATGTAGCCGCCCTCGCGCGGGATCACCAGGAGATTGCCCTCTTCCGCCGAATGCACGGTGGCCTTCATGCGGATATCAGGAAAGTCGGTGACGGCCAGCACATCCATCACGCCCCAGGCCTGATTGGCGGAATCCCCGGTCAGCCTGCGCCCGATTGCCTCGCGCACGCGGCTGCGCGCGCCATCGCAGCCCACCACGTATTTGGCGCGCAATACATGGGTTTCGCCTTCATGGCCTTCATCGGTGCGCTCAAGGGTAACCGTCACGGGGTAGTCCGCGCCCTGCTCCACCGTCAGATCCTTGATCCGGTGATTGTACCACGGCTCAAGGTCCGTGGGCGCATTGCGCATGGTTTCCAGGAAGAAATCATGCACCCGTGCCTGGTTGAGGATTACATGAGGGAACTCCGACAGCCCGTCTTCGGTATCCTGGATGCGGCCGCTGCGGGTGATCTTGGACGGATCCTCTGCATCCGGGCGCCAGAAGGTGGTCTCATTGACCCAATAGGCTTCTTTCAGAACTTTTTCGCTGAACCCGAAGGCTTCGAACATCTCCATCGAGCGGCAGGCGATACCATCCGCCTGACCGATCTCAAGAGGGCTGGATTTCTGCTCTACGATCCCAGTGCGGATGTCCGGGAATGCCGCAAGCTGGCTGGCCAGAACAAGCCCGGTTGGACCGCTTCCGACTATCAGAACATCCAGCTCATCGGGCAAGGTCCCTGCATCAGCCAGACCTGCCTTTGGTGAAACTGCCGGATCACCGGGGCGAAAACCATTCAGATGATATTGCATGCGTTCTCCCTCCGAGGCGCGCCATTTGATAAGCATACTTACGTATTTAGCGACCCAGGGTCAATAGCAATTTATATGCATGCTTACTTTTCTAGGCGCAAAGCCGCCTCCAAGCGCCTATATTCGGACAAGGCACCATCCCTTTATTATTCTTTTTCAGGTTCTTATGAGGCACCCCGAAAGGCAGGCTTACCACCGCTTGAGCGCATCCTCATCTGCGTCCTTTGCGGCAACCCACTCCGCCTCTCCCCCTTTCAGGATTTCCTTCTTCCAAAAGGGGGCGCGGGATTTGAGGTAATCCATCAGGAATTCAGCCGCCTCAAAGGCTTCCTTGCGGTGGCGCGCAGCGGTCGCGACCATCATGATCCGATCACCCGGAACCAGCCGTCCATGGCGATGGATCACCAGCGCATCGGCCAGATCCCAGCGGGTCATCGCCTCGGAGGCAATCTTCTCCAGCGCCTTTTGAGTCATCCCGGGGTAGTGCTCGATCTCCATCGCGGCCATCGCGCCAGTGTCGGCCTCGCGGACCACACCCGTGAAGGTGACAACCGCGCCTGCGCCATCGACCGCATCGGCAAAAGCTTCGGTCTCTGCTCCCAGATCGAATGGAGCCTCCTGAACCTTGATCCGCATCGCCCTAGCCCCCGGTCATGGGCGGAAAGAAGGCAACCTCGCGCACGCCCTTGAGGGAAGCATCGAAGTCGGAAAGCTCCTGATCGAGCGCCACGCGCAGCGCAGAAACATCGGCAAAAGCCGCCTCATAGCGTGGCTCACGAGCGCGCAACTCCTCGACCAGTTCCCTCACCGTGACGGCAGAAGTATCAAGGGTTTCACGCGGCAGACCGATCCGCTCGCGCACCCAGGCGAAATACAGAATGTCCATCAGCGGGTCTCCTTCAGATGAGGCAGGGCCTTTTTCAGATAGTCAATGCCAGTAATCAGCGTCAACGCCGCAGCAATCCACAAGAGCCACAGGCCAACCCGACCGGTCCAGACCATACCCTCGTACTTCCAGCGCAGGCCGACAGTATCCTCAACAGTACCGGATAACACGCCTTCAATCAGGGCATCATCCATCCCGAAAGAAGACATCACCAGATAGTGTTCAAAAACACCCTGACAGAACAGCGCGGCAATGGCCGTCATCTGCGCTGTGGTCTTCCACTTGGCCAGTTGAGTGACCTTGAGCGTGCCTGCCGTGTCGCCAAGGTATTCCCGCAGGCCGGACACAAAGACCTCGCGAAACAGGATTACCGTCGCAGGCAGCACCAGCCAGGGGGCCAAGTGTTCTGCCGCATAGCCGACCAGGATCATCAGCGCGATCACCACCATGGCCTTGTCTGCGATGGGATCCAGCATGGCACCGATCTTGGTTTCCTGCTTCCAGGCCCGGGCCAGATAGCCGTCAAACCAGTCGGTCACAGCCGCCCCCACGAACAGCAAGAGCGCAAACCAATCCGCGAGCGGGCGGTGGAAGTAGAGGAACATGATGGCAAGACCGGGTGCAGCAAGCAGCCGCACAACAGTCAGGATATTCGGCAAGGTCCATATCATGGCGGCACATTATCCCGCTGTTTCAGAAGTGGAAAGCAGGACAGTGTAAAATTCGCTTCTCGTCCGGTCATGGCTTCGCATCCTGGGGCGGAGGAACACGATTCACACTTGATCTCTGCGCCGTCTCGACGGTGTTCTATGATCTGGACAGGACGATACTGCGCTCTAACGCGCATTAGAACCAGCGCAAACACAGCCCGAACGACAACAGCGCAACACAATCAACGGTGCTAAAGCAGGCTGTGATCGGGGGAGTGCGACCGATGCCTTAGTGATGTTCGCTGCCGCTTTGACCTGCAACAGCTCCCGATATTTGTTAAAACAAAGGAATGGTTGACAACGCTGCCTCCAGACGCGCGGCGAAACAGCTCTCCCAGATTGGCCCAAAATCACCGAAACAAAAGCGCACATTCAATCAGGGTGGCGAGGCCGGCATGTGCATGCCCAAGAGAATCACACAGATCATGGCGCAGGTGAGGGCCGATATCAGGGCCGCCAAGAAGCCACAGCCAACCGTGTTCTTGCTGCCAGGACCAGGATGGTAACACCCGCAGGAAGGTGATCACCGGGTTCAGCCAGTCGTGACGATGCATCACAGGGTCATCAGGGATCCTCGCATAGCCACATCTCCTGCAAGCCGGGCATGAAAAGAAAGCCCCAGGAAGACTGAAAAGGAAAAGCCGATCACAAACATGAAGGCCCCAGTGATCAAATTGGTATAGGAGGGAACCAGCAGGGAAGGCCCCGTCCTGGAGGGCAACAGGATTTACCGACCGAGGCGGCGCGACCCCGCCACAGCCCATGAACCGTGGCGAGAAGCCTTTTCGCTACATCACCTTCTGAAGGTGCCCCCCTTCCCCCACTAATAGATGCTCCCTCTTCCAGAGATCGATTATCTAAGCCCCTCAAAATTACATGACTTGTCATGATTCCATTTTTCAGACTTTATCAGGGCAATGGGAGGAAGAGAATGAGCAAGCCTACAGAGCGGGACACTGCGCGGATTCGTGCACGTCAAGCGCATGAGGATCATAACATCTTCTCGCGCCTTCCCGCGGTCTATGCCGCCTCGCGCAGCCAAGGGCAAAAGTTCCTGCAGCACGGAGGCGGCCTTTCGATCGTGGAATGGCGCACTCTTTGGGATCTTTGCGAGGTCGGGCCGATGACGATCCGCGATCTTGCCGCGATCCAGCGCACCGACCATTCCCTCCTCAGCCGCGCCCTGCCGGAGATGCGGCGCAAGGGCTTTGTCACCATGCACCGCGATGCAACAGATGGGCGGCAAATGATTGTGGAAATCGCCGAAGCTGGACGCGCCGCCTATGAGACTGCCGCCCCGGTCATGGCGCGTCGGCGCGCCGCCCTGCGCGCGGTTTTCTCAGAGGAGGAGGTCAACCAGTTCGTCGGCTATCTTGATCGGCTCGAAGACTTCCTGCGCACGCCCATAGATGAATTTCTGGAAGAGGACAGAGCAGAATGACAGACCGCCCCAACGTTCTTTGGATCATGGCCGACCAACTGCGGTTCGACTATCTGAGCTGCTATGGCCACCCACATCTGCACACTACCCATATCGATGCGCTGGCAGCACGGGGTGTGCGCTTCACCAATGCCTATGTGCAATCCCCGGTTTGCGGCCCCTCGCGGATGTCGGCCTATACCGGGCGGTATGTGCGCAGCCATGGCTCCACCTGGAACGGCATGCCACTGCGGGTGGGTGAGCCGACCTTGGGTGACCATCTGCGCGAGGTGGACGCCCGCGCGGTGCTGGTGGGCAAGACCCACATGACCGCCGATGCCGAAGGCATGGCCTGGCTTGGCATCGATCCTGCCAGTGAAATCGGCGTGCGCGTCTCGGAATGCGGGTTCGAGCCCTTTGAGCGCGACGACGGCCTCCACCCCGACAGCCCACGCCAGAACTGGTCCGCCTATGACGACTATCTGGAGGCGCATGGGTTCTCATCCGACAACCCTTGGGAAGACTTTGCCAACTCGGGCCTGGATGACGATGGAGAGCTTCTTTCGGCCTGGCTGCTCAAGAACTCACGCCTTGCGGCCAATGTGCCAGAGGAGCATTCGGAAACTGCCTATATGACCGACCGCGCCATGGCATTTATGGAAGCGGCCCAAAAGGACGGGCGGCCCTGGGTCTGTCACCTCTCCTATATCAAGCCGCATTGGCCCTATATCGTGCCCGCACCCTATCACGACATGTATGACGAGCGGCACATCGTCGATCCCGTCCGATCCGAAGCCGAACGGCAAACCGATCATCCCCTGATGCAGGCCTATCTTGATGCGCGGGTCTGCCGCAGCTTTGCTCGTGATCATGTGCGCGAACATGTGATCCCCGCCTATATGGGGCTGATCAAGCAGCTGGATGACAACCTTGGCCGCCTGTTCGCCTGGATGGATGAAAAGGGCCTCAGCGAAAATACCATCATCGCCTTCACATCGGACCACGGCGACTACATGGGCGATCACTGGATGGGCGACAAGGATTTCTACCACGAGATGGCCGTGAAGGTGCCGCTGATCATTGCCGATCCGCGCAAAGATGCCGATGGCACGCGGGGCCTCGTCACTGATGAGCTGGTGGAGATGATCGACCTTGCCCCCACCTTCATGAATGCCGTCGGCTGCCCTGCCAAACCCCATGTGATCGAAGGGCGTGATCTCACGCCGATCCTGCATGGCACCGATGGCTTTTCACGCCGCTATGTGATCAGCGAACACGATTACCACTGGTCCGATATGGCCCGCACGCTGGAGCAGCCGCAGGAAGATGCCCATACCACGATGATCTTTGACGGCCGCTGGAAGTACATCCGCTGCGAAGGCTTCCGCCCAGTCCTGTTCGACCTTGAGACGGACCCGCAAGAGGTCACGGACATCGGCGGATCGGACCTGCCCGAACATGTGGAGGTGCGCGCGCGGATGGAGGCAGCCCTTTTGGACTGGGCAACCCGCCATCACACCCGGATTACCGCAACGCAAACGGTATTGGCACGGCAGAAGCTGGCAGCAGAAACAGGGATCCTGATCGGCTTTTGGGACGAGACAGAATACAAAGAGGTCACAGGCAAGGCCTTTGAGGATCTCATCCCGCAGGGCCGCCCCTGACGCTGCCCCTACCCCTGGCCGTGGAAGTGATCGTAGATCCGCTCGGCCAGGGCTGCTGACACCCCCTCGACCGCCTTGAGGTCCGACAGATTGGCGCGGCTCACGGCCTTGGCGCTGCCGAAATGCGCCAAAAGAGCGCGTTTGCGGCTTGCGCCGACGCCCGCGATTTCATCGAGCGGAGTTGCCCCCATCGCTTTGGCCCGTTTGGCCCGATGGGTGCCGATGGCAAACCTATGCGCCTCGTCCCGCAGGCGCTGGATGAAGTAAAGCACCGGATCGTTGCGCTGCAGGGCAAAGGCGGCCTCTCCTGGGCGGTAGAATTCCTCCTTGCCGTGATCCCGGTCCACGCCTTTTGCAACACCCACCATGGGAATGTCCTGCACGCCATGCTCTTCCATGATCTCGGCCACGGCCGAGACCTGCCCCGCGCCGCCATCGATCAGCAGCAGGTCCGGCCACATGCCCTTTTCTCGGTCGGGATCCTCTTTCAAAAGGCGCGAGAAGCGGCGGTTCAACACCTCTTTCATCATGCCGAAGTCATCGCCGGGGGTCAGGTCATCGCCCCTGATGTTGAACTTGCGATAGGCGTTCTTCATCAGCCCCTCGGGGCCCGCCACAATCATTCCGCCAACAGCATTGGTGCCTTGGATGTGGGAGTTGTCGTAAACCTCGATCCGCTGCGGAGGGCCATCCAGACCAAAGGCATCGGCCAGACCTTTCAACAGCTTGGCCTGGGTCGCGCTTTCGGCCATGCGCCGGGCAAGGCTTTCCCGTGCGTTGCGCACCGCACCGGCGACCAGTTCGGTCTTTTCCCCGCGCTGCGGCACCAGGATCTCGACCTTGTGGTCTGCCTTGTCACTCAGAGCCTCCTGCATCAGATCCGCATTCTCGATATCATCGGAGAGGATCAATTGACGCGGCGGCTCCTTATTGCTGTAGAACTGGCCGAGGAAGGCCTCCATCACTTCGGCTGGACTGTTGTCGGCATCCACGCGCGGGTAGAAATCCTGATTGCCCCAGTTCTGATTGGCGCGAATAAAAAAGACCTGAACGCAGGCCTGTCCGCCTTCCATATGGAGACCTATGATATCGGCTTCGGTCACGCCGCGCGGGTTGATCCCTTGCGCCGATTGCACCTGTGTCAGCGCCTTGATCCGATCGCGCAGGGCGGCGGCACGTTCGAATTCCATTGCCTCGGAGGCCACCATCATCTGCTCGGCCAGTTCCTCCTGAATCTTGGTGGAACGCCCGGACAGGAACCGTTCCGCATCGCGCACCGAGGCTGCGTAGTCCTCAGCGCTGATCTCGCCTGTGCAAGGCGCCGAGCAGCGTTTGATTTGAAATTGCAAACAAGGGCGCGTGCGGCTTTCGAACATCGCATCCGAACAATTGCGCAACAGGAACGCCTTTTGCAGCTGGTTGAGCGTCCGGTTCACCGCCCCCGCGCTGGCAAAGGGACCGAAATAGCTGCCTTTCTCCTTGCGCGCACCGCGGTGTTTCTTGATCTGCGGAAAGGCGTGGTCCTTTGAGACCAGAATATTCGGGAAGCTTTTGTCATCCCGCAGCAGCACGTTGTACTTTGGCTTAAGCTGCTTGATCAGGTTTTGCTCCAAGAGCAGCGCCTCGGTTTCCGTGCGGGTAGTCAGGAACATCATCGAGGTGGTGAGCGCGATCATCCGCTCAATCCGGGGACTGTTGCCGGGACGTGTGTAGTTCGAAACCCGCGCCTTGAGGTTACGCGCCTTCCCCACGTAAAGCACCCGGCTTTCCGCATCCAGCATTCGGTAGACACCAGGTGAGGCATCCAGCGTTTTCACATAATCCTGGATAACGGCATAGCCGCTGCGGGGTGTTCCTGCGGTCTGATCACTCATGTCCTGACACATATGATTCTCTGCATGTCGCTGCAATGTTTGCGCGCCGGTTTCAAGAGCATACAAATCCACGGATACTGTGGATAACTATGGAGATATCTTCGGGCTATCCGGCCTTTTCCCTTGTTTTCTGCCGATTCTGGGCAATTGCCTAAAAATTGAGCGGACGCACAATGCGTTGTTTTTTAACGTTTCTTTTTGCAAAACCTGACAAGGTTTTGAAAACAAAGATACTTTTGTAACGGGTTTGTGAAACGCGCAGCATACGTGCACAACTTTCCCTAAAGGCAGCCGTATTGCCGATCACTCCAGCCCGACGACATCCGGAGTTTCCCAGGCCAGATGCTGCCCGCCATCTACGCAAATCAGCTGGCCAGTGACGGCGGGCGCCGCCAGAAAATAATCCAAGGCCGCGGTAATATCCTCTGGATTGGCACCGCGGCCAAGCACCGTACTGGCCCGCTGACGGGCAAACTGATCAGGGCTTTGGCGCGGGCCCTGCAAAGTCGGCCCAGGACCAATTGCGTTGACACGGATGCCCGGGGTCAGGGACTGCGCCGCCGTTTGCGTCAACGTCCACAGCGCTGATTTTGCCAACGTGTAACTCATGAATTCCGGAGTCAGCGCCCGCACACGCTGGTCGATCATATTGACCACCAAACCCCAGGCAATCGGCTCACCGTTGCTATCGTAAGGTTGCGCCATATCCTGCGCTGCCATCGCCTGCATCAGCAGGAATGGAGCACGCAGATTGCTTCCAAAATGGCGATCCCAGCTTTCGCGCGTCGCAGTCTCAATGCTGTCATGCTCAAAGATCGAGGCGTTGTTCACAAGGCACGTAATCGGCCCACCAAAAACCGAGGCAGCAGACGGCAACAGGGCTGCAGCCTCTTCATCGCTCAAAAGGTCCGCCTGCAGCACCTCTGCCTTGCGCCCCAGGGCACGGATCTGTTCAGCGGTTGCATCAGCATCGCTTTGCGAGGTCGCGAAATGCACAGCAACGTCATATCCCTGCCGTGCCAAAGCAACGGCCATGGCTCGCCCAAGGCGCTTGCCCGCACCTGTCACCAAAGCCCGCATGCCAGTCTCCCTGATTGTTGGTCTGGATCGCTATCTAGAGCAGGACCCACAGGTAGACCACATATAGCCCAGCCAAAAGCGCACCCCAGCGGCGGGTGATGTCCATCTTTAGGAAAACAAATGGCACAATGATGAGCGACGCCGCCAGCATTACCCAAAGATCAAAGCGCAAGAATTCCGGATCAACTGAGATTGGCCCCACAAAGGTCGCGATCCCAATGATGGCCAACAGGTTGAACATGTTCGAGCCGATCACATTGCCCAGCGCAACATCAGCCTGCCGCCGCAGGGCAGCCATCACAGTTGTTGCAAGCTCAGGCAGCGAAGTTCCTATCGCGACCAGAGTTAGGCCAATCACCGTTTCACTGATCCCGTAGGTTCTTGCAATAATTGTGGAATTATCCACCAGAAGATCCGCTCCCAGCGGCAGACCAACCAAACCTAGGATCAGGTAGATCGCGATGCGCCAGAAGGGCATATCAGGGTCTGCCTCTTCGATCTCCTCCAGATCTTCTTCATCTGCTTCGGCACCATTCCTGCGATGAGCCCGCGCTTCGCGGAAGGCTCCCCCAAGCACAAAGGCAAGCGCACCAAGCAGGATCAGACCGGACCAGATGGTGAACACACCGAAGAAGGCCAAGGCGATGAACAGCACTGAAGCAACCAGCATGTATATGTAGTTCTTGCGCGTATCACAGTCGCTTGTGTGAAGCCGCGACAGGATCGCAGGCACCCCCAGAACAAGCAAGATATTGGCCGTGTTGGAGCCTACGACATTGCCAAGAGCGATCCCGTCGGCTTGATCCATGACCGCACTGATTGCAATTAGCAGTTCAGGCGCAGACGTGCCAAAGGCGACGATGGTCAGACTCACGATCAGCGCTGGCACGCCCAACCTAAGCGACAGGTTTACAGCGCCGCGCACCAAGGCGTCCCCGGCAAGCAAAAGGATTACCAGCCCCAAGGCACACAGAAGCCACGGCATCATCGACCCTGCCCTCCTTTTCCACAGGCACAGGGGCCTTTGCCAATCTTGAAACGCCCGCAGGACGAGCAGCGTGCAGATTGCAGGCGCTTTTGCCCAGGCATCCGTAGTTTTCCGAACATGGCCAGCACAGCCATGACAACAAGGAAGATGGAAACGATCTTTAGTATCACGTCAGAGGCCAAACCGCGCAAATTCCGCGCGTTCCTCAATTCCCCCCAATGCATCCTGTGCAAGCCTTGCGCCGAACCGGCTCAGGAGGGGGCGTTTCATCCCATAACGACGGATCCGAACCTTGTCTCCGTAGCGTTCCTTCAGCTTTGGCATCAAGTGCCCAATCCCGTCGATCAGTCCCAACTCCTGCGCGCGCCGCGCAAGCCAGACCTCTCCGGTGAACAGATCCTCATCTTTACTCAGCGCATCCCCTCGACGCTGGCTCACGTGGTCGATGAAATTGCCATGAATATCGTTCAAAAGCCCCTTCAGGCGTTCTACATCCTCAGGGTCTTCAGGGCGAAACGGGTCCAGCATGGATTTACTCTGCCCTGCAGTGTAGACGCGGCGTTCAACCCCTTGACGAGCCAAAAGAACATGGGCGCCAAAACCAGCCGAAATCACACCTATGGACCCTAACACAGAACTTGCATCGGCCCAGATCTCATCCGCTGAGGCAGCTAGCCAATAGCCCCCCGAGGCCGCCACATCCTCAACGAACGCGATGACGGGGATCTCTTTGTCTTCTGCGAGACGCCGAATACGCGCTCCGATCAAGGAACTTTGCACAGGCGAGCCACCCGGAGAATTGATCTCGAGAGCGACAGCAGCGGGTTTTCCCTTGCTGAAAGCGCGCTCAAAAACTGGTGCAAGGGCCGTATCGCTCAGGCTGCCGCGGCCAGGCATGCCGATCGCGCCGGATAGGCGCACAACAGAGACAAGAGGCGGTCTTTTGGTGAAAGGTATGCGCAACTTCATGGCGCCGATGTAGAATGCCCCCCGCCCCGAAACAAGGTCCACAGCCAAGGGAATTCCAATAGAAGTCAAAATGGCACAAGGGAACGGGCAAAATTGCAACGAAGGCGCCCATTTGCTCTGTGCAATTGCAGGTCAGGAAGGGCTGGGTACCTCCGCGCGGCGTGCATAGGCACGCCGCCTGGCTTAAGCTTGCCAAGCTGGAACGGCACCGCCTGGGCACCTGCGGGCGCAAAAGCCATCCCCCGGCGATAGTGCGCCCCGGCAGACGTCAGGACCGGATGCGCCAACCGGTTTTGAAGATCCACCAGATCACCGCAAGACACATGCAGGTGAATCCGCCGATAGCCAAAAGGCTCGTTATCACCGGCACATCCGAGGTGCCAAAGAACGACCAGCGGAAGCCCGAGATCAGGTAGACCACCGGGTTGAACAGCGTGATTTTCTGCCAGATCGGCGGCAGCATCGAGATCGAATAGAAAGACCCGCCCAGAAATACCAGCGGCGTAACGATCAACAGCGGCACCAGTTGCAGTTGCTCAAAATTCTTGGCCCAGATCCCGATGATGAAACCCAAAAGGGCAAAACTAAGGCAGGTCAGCAACAGGAATAATATCATCGCGCCGGGGTGCGCAATGCTCAGATCCACAAAAAGCGACGCAGTGCCAAGGATAACCAGACCAATGAACAGGGCCTTGGTCGCAGCCGCCCCGACATAACCAAGAACGATCTCAAGAAAACTGACCGGAGCGGACAACAGCTCGTAAACCGTGCCGATGAACTTAGGGAAGTAGATCCCGAAAGACGCATTCGAGATACTTTGCGTCATCACGCTCAGCATAATCAGCCCGGGCACGATGAAGGCGCCATAAGCGACGCCTTCAACCTGGTCGATCCGGCTGCCGATGGCAGCACCAAAGACCACGAAATAGAGCGAAGTTGACAGCACCGGCGATAGGAAGCTTTGCATCAGCGTGCGAAAGAAGCGCGCCATTTCAAAACGATAAATCGATGCAACCGCCGTCCAGTTCATGACTGCTCTCCTGCCACGAGACCCACAAAGATATCCTCTAGGCTGGACTGACGTGTCACCACATCCGCCAGCACCAGCCCCGCGCCCGCAACATCATTCAAAAGAGCGGTGATGCCGGTACGCTCGGCCCGTGTGTCATAGGTGTAGATGAGGGCTGCGCCATCCCGCGAGAGCTCCAGCCCATAGGACGACAGAGCCTCTGGAATTGCGTCTATGGGCGCGCTCAGCTGCACCTCAAGCTGCTTTTGCCCCATCTGCGCCATCAGGGTGACCGTGTCCTCGACCAGCAGGATCTGTCCATTGGTGATCACCCCAACCCGGTCGGCAATCGCCTCAGCCTCTTCGATGTAGTGGGTGGTCAGGATGATGGTGACACCATCCGCTTTCAACTCGCGCACGACCTCCCACATATCCTTGCGAAGCTCCACATCGACCCCGGCAGTCGGCTCATCCAGAAACAGGATACGCGGCTCATGGCTCAGCGCCTTTGCAATCAGCACGCGTCGCTTCATGCCGCCTGAAAGTTCCTTGATCTGGCTCTTGCGCTTGTCCCAGAGCGACAGCTTTTTGAGGATTCGCTCAAGAAGGGCATCGTTCTTTGGCTTGCCAAACAGCCCACGCGAAAAGCGCACCGAATTCCAGACCATCTCGAATGGTTCAAGATTGATTTCCTGCGGCACTAACCCGATCAGGCGGCGCGCGGCGCGGAAGTCCTGCGCGATGTCGTGGCCGCCCACTGTGACACTACCGGAGGTGGGTGTTGTGATCCCGCAGACCGTGGAGATCAGCGTCGTCTTGCCCGCACCGTTGGGTCCGAGCAAGGCAAGGATCTCGCCCTCTTCTATATCGAGCGTAGCGCCTTTCAGCGCCTTGAATCCGCCCTCATAGGTCTTTCGCAGATCGCGGATGGACAGGATCGCTGACATGGCATCTCCCTCTTGCCGTCATGGCTATGCGTTGCGCCAAGCTACCCAGCGGCAATGTTTGCGACCACTGGTGAGACGCGCAGCCAACTGTGCGCGCACGCAGAGGGAAACCTCGCGTCAGATGCTGTTCAGGCGCCCGTGATTTTCTTGAACCAGCCTTTTTTCCCTTCGGAGGCCCCTGCCTCAACTTCGCTTTCTTCGCCTTCGGGAGCGAGATGCGTCTGCAGATTGACAAAGAACTGGTCCGCCATCTTTTTGGCAAAGCCGTCGATGATCCGGCTGCCCAACTGCGCCAGCTTGCCACCGACCTTGGCCTCGACCTCGTAGGACAGCAAAGTTCCTACCTCCGAAGGGGCCAAGCTCACGACCGCTCCGCCCTTGGCAAAGCCCGCAGCGCCTCCTTTGCCCTCACCGGCGATGGTCAGCTTTTCGCCGGGTACGAGGTCCGACAGCGTCACCTGGCCTTTAAAGGTGGCTTTCACCGGGCCAACCTTTTGGGTGACCGTAGCCTCGAACCCGTCTTCCGGGGAGCCGGTGACCTCGGTTGCGCCAGGAACGCAGGCTTTCAGAACCTCAGGCGTCAATAGCGCCGCATAGACCTCAGCCGGGGGAGCTGCGATTTCTTTTTGGTCACTCATCTGCATGGCGGGTTCTCCATTTTTGCCTCTGTTCAGCAATCACGTGCCGCACAAGACCTACCCGAGGCCAACCGCCTCTGCCAAGCAGGAACCGGATACCCGGACGTGATGCAGGACCGTGAGAGATCACCGCGCAGGAGCTTTTCCCTGGGGCGCAAGATGCTCCACCACACGCGAAATAACCGCCTCATCCCGCAGAATGCGCCCATGGCCCAGACCGGCCGTCACATGCAGCTTGGCACCTGGCCAGCTGTCGGCCAAGGCGCGCCCCTCCGAGGCCGGAACGATCCTGTCGCCGTTGTCATGCACGATCAGGGCGGGTTGAGACAAACCGGGAGCCAGATCCGTTCCTTTCAGCGCGCTGAAAGGGACCCCATAACGCCGCTCGAGCCTGTGTTGGGCGCCACGGGCAACGCGGTCTCCAAATCCCAGTAGCCGCGCCACCTTGCCGAGGTAGCGCTCAAGATCGGTAGGTGGCGCCAATAGGGCAACCCGCTGGACCCGCATTCCCCGCCCAAGCGCCGCAATCGTGGCAGCCGCACCATTAGAGTGGGCCACAATGCCATCCAGCGGACCCAGATTCGCGGCAACCTCTTCTGTAACCCAAAGCATTTCCGGCAAGGAACTCCGACGCCCAGCCGCCGCCCCGTGGCCGGGCGCATCAAAGGCCACCACGCGAAATCCCGCCGCAACCAAGGGCGCGGCAAAGCCGCCAAGCTGCGCCGCACGACCAGACATGCCATGCACCAGAAGAACGGTCGGCAGCGGCGCTTCATCCAGCACACCAAACCCGCGCGGCACGGCGCGCCATTCATACAGCGGAATCTCAGCCCCTGACTTCAGCCGTATTGGACGCGCGGCCGCTGCGGTGAGCCACTTCTTTTCCTCGGATGATAGTTTTTGCCGCCGCGGTGTTGTGAACACCCGCGCCAAAAGTGCTGACGCCGCAGACGGAGAGATTGTCCCAAGCATCCCGGACACGGCCTGAATCACCGCAAGCAGAGGCGGCGGGCGGCGGGTTGATTTCATCGTTGAGGTGCCACTGACCATATCTGATCTCCTGTCTTGTGAATTTTCCACGCCGGTCCGGCTGGGAAGGCCGAACGTCGACCTAATTGAGTTCTATTTTGGAACCCATTATCAGTTCTATTTGAGAACTCTGTCAATCCATGTTATTCAGGCGTCATGAAATGGCATGACATGAAAGACGCCGCCTGCCCCGTTGCACGGGCCATGGGCGTGATCGGAGATCGCTGGACCTTGTTGATTCTCAGGGAATGCTTCCTGGGAGAACGCAGGTTTGACGGCTTTCAGAAGCGTCTCGGCATCACCCGGCATCTGCTGGCAGAGCGGCTGAAGAGGCTTGAGTCAATGGGTCTCCTCAACCGTCAGCCTTATCAAGAGCGTCCCTTGCGACACGAATACCGACTGACCGATTCGGGCAAGGCCTTCGCTCCCGTCATGCTGTCCTTGCAGGATTGGGCGCGAAAGAACTTGCCCTGTGACGATGTCCCGCCAATTTCCTTTGTCCTACGAGATGAGGATGCCGAAATTGACCCGGTTCTCACTGACAGGCGAACGGGTCAGGAGCTCAACCATCGCTCGGTTCTGATGCGATATCGAAAACCTCCTCTACCGTCAGCCTGACACAAGCCACTGCCAAGTCATCGCTCACTATCAAATTAACAATTTATCTTGACGTCAAGATTTCCAGAGGTTATCTCGACGCCAAGATAAAGGAGCTATACATGAAAATCGTTGTCTTTGGCGCCAGTGGCGCTGTTGGGAATGCCACGCTGCGCGAAGCGCTGAACCGTGGACACAGCGTGACCGCCGTTGCACGGGACCCAAATCGCCTGACGGTTTTGTCTCCCAAGGTGCGCAGCGCACCGCTTGATTTGCTCAGCCAGTCTGAGGCAGCAGCCGATCTTGCAAAAGGCCATGACATCCTGATCAGCGCCTTGCGTCCTGCCGAAGGCCGGGAAGCAGATCTGGTGCCGCTGACCCGCGCCGTGCTGGATGCCGCGCGCGCCAATGGCATTCCTGCTCTGATCACCGGAGGGGCCGCGCTATTGAAACTTGCAGACGGCAGCGGCCACACGGTTCTGAGCGCGCCAGACTTCCTGCCCGCCGAAGTGCGCCCGATCGCCGAAGCCTGCGCCGCGCAGGATGCGCTGCTGGAACAAGAGAATGAGGCCTGCTGGACCTGCCTGCGCCCTCCAGCGATGCTGCTCGAGGGCGAGCGCTGTGGCCAGTATGCAATGGGCACCGACACCCTGGTGACCGATATGGACGGACAATCGCAGATTTCATATGCAGATTTTGCCGTTGCCATGATGGATCTTGCCGAGGCGCCTCAAGCCCCGCGTCGACGCCTGACCGCAGGCTGGGTCGCTCCCGCGCCAGCCCTGCAGCCGGCCTGACGAAGGGCATACGGCCGACTTGGACCTGGCAGCGCGCCTTGCGCGCTGCACCCTTCCCGAAGGGCAAAACCAGGATCGGCCCCGCCCGCATCACGGCAGAAGATCCTCCCGGACCATCGCGCTGTCGGCGGGAGCCCGCCGCCCTTGCTGCAACAGCCCCACGGCAAGCCCTCGCGTTAACGGTTTCCTTTCGGAAGTTCCTCTTTGAGCGTCCAGTCATAGGTGCCCTCATCCCGCTCCCGAACCGTGTGCTTCCAACCCATTTCCTCGGAGCGTTCCTTGAAGGCGATCCCCTCGGGAGAATGCCGCGTGATCCCGTCAAAGATGGTGGCCAGCCGTTGCGTCTGCATCATGCCAGTCTGCTCGATAGCCTGGTTGATCACCATCTTTTGCATGGCTAGCTGATTGATCGGAACCGTTGCCATCCGCGCAGCGAGCTCCTCCACTGCATCATCCAATTGTTCCTGAGGCACGGCCTTCAAAATCAGACCCGTATCCGCCGCCTCGCGCCCGGAGATCTTGTCACCGGTGAACAGCATCCGCTTCGCCTTTTCGGCACCCAGCCGATAGACCCACATGGCTGTGGTCGGACACCCCCAGACGCGGGCAGGCATGTAGCCGATTTGAGCCTCCTCGGCCATGATCGTCATATCGGCGCACAGCGCGATGTCAGACCCACCCGCCACGGCGAAACCGTGCACCTTGCAGACCACGGGCTTCACCGCACGCCAGAGCGACATGAAATGCTGAGTATTCTCCCACATGAACCGGTAATCCTTGATGGGGTCCCAAGGCATTGGCTGAGTTGCCTCTCCAGATCCGTTGCCTTCCGCATAGTACGCAAGGTCATATCCTGCGCAGAAGGCTTCCCCCGCGCCCGAGAGCACCATCACATGCACCCCGGGATCTGCATCCGCCCGCGCCACTGCCGCGGCAAGATCCTGCGGCATCCGGTCGTCGATCGCGTTCATCACATCCGGCCGGTTCAGCTTAATCCGCCCGATCCGGCCGTCTTTTTCATATGCTACGGTTGTCACAGCTTTCCTCCCTCTTGTGCGAGGGAGGAAAGCACGTCCGGCGCCCGATACGAAGCCGGGCGAACGCAACGTCAGTAGGGCAGTCCCACGTAATTCTCAGCGAGCGATGCCTGCGCAGCTTCGGACGAGAACAGATAATCAAGGTCGGCGCATTGCAGGCGCTGATCCACCTCTTCCGCGTCCGGGAAGAGATGCAGCAACCGGGTCATCCACCAACTGAAACGCTCTGCTTTCCAGACGCGCGCCAGAGCCTTTTCGGAGTACCCATCAAGCCCGGCGCTGTCGCCTTTCAAATAATGGTCCATGAAACCATGATAGAGATAGAAGATATCAGACGCGGCCGAGTTCAGCCCCTTGGCGCCGGTTGGCGGCACGATATGAGCGGCATCGCCAGCGAGGAACAGGTTGCCATAGCGCATCGGTTCCGCCACAAAACTGCGCAATGGGGCAATGGACTTTTCGATCGTCGGTCCGGTTTCAAGCCCGGCCGCAACATCTTCTGGCAGACGGCGCTTCAGTTCTTCCCAGAAAGCGTCATCAGACCAGTCTTCAGGTTTGTCCGTGAGTGGCACCTGAATGTAATACCGGCTCAGAACCTGACTGCGCAATGAACACAGCGCAAAGCCGCGCTCGTGCCGCGCGTAGATCAACTCGGGCGAGACCGGCTTGGTTTCTGACAGGACGCCGAGCCAGCCAAAGGGATAAACCTTCTCGTATTCCTTGAGCACATCCGACGGGATCGACTTTCTGCTGACCCCATGAAAACCATCCGCACCGACGATGAAATCGCAATCCACACGGTGCTCTTCGCCGTCCTTTTCATAAGTCACATAAGGCGCATCAGACTTAAGATCTTTGGGTTGCACATTGGCCGCCTCATGAATGACCACACCGTCCATGACGTCACGGGCCTCATACAGGTCACGCGTCACCTCGGTCTGTCCGTAAACCATCACGGTGGCACCATTCGCATATTTTTCAAGATCGATGCGATCATTGCGCCCCTGATGAGCGATGAAGAAACCCTCGTGCACCTCACCCTCGGCATCCATACGCTCTGCGCATCCCGCTTCCCGCATCAGGTTGACGAAACCACGCTCAAGCACACCCGCTCGAATGCGCCCAAGGACATAATCTCGGCTCTGACGCTCCAAGACGATGCTTTCGATCCCCTTGCGGTGCAGAAGCTGCGACAAAAGCAGCCCCGACGGCCCCCCACCAATGATTGCGACCTGGGTTTTGTGAACAGTCATAAACGCGCCTCCCTTGCGAAGTGAGCGTGAATATGCCGTGTCCAACATCTTTTGCGAATGGACCATGCGCGCAACTTCTTGTACATTTCAAACATGTCAAACGCACTTAAGATCCGCAGCTACAATCTCTTCGGGGAAACGGACGAACTGGCGGATGTCCTGCATGTGGAGACCATTCGCTCCCGCTCGGAGCAGCACGACTGGGAACTGTCCCCGCATCGGCACGCCCGGCTGCATCAGGTCCTTTTCATGACAAGCGGCGGCGGCACGGTCGAGCTGGACGGAACCGGCCACAACCTGCCTGCGCCATGTTTCGTCAATATTCCTCGGGGCGTCGTGCATGGCTATCAGTTCGAGCCTGAGACCAGCGGCTGGGTGGCAACACTTCCATCGGATCTTCTGGATCACTCAATCCGCAACGGCGAAGGGGTACGCAAACCTCTCGAACACGCCTGCGTCAAGCCGCTTCCAACGGATTTGCGTGCCATGGCCGAAACTCTGTACCGTGAGTACCATGGGCAGAACTTTGCACGGGCTCAATTGTTGCGATCACTGGCAGGCAGTCTGACGGCCCTTGTGGCGCGCTACATATACGAGGCCGAGGGACAAGCCCGCACGGATGCGGGAAATCCGATCTTCTCGCGCTTCGAGATCCTCGTCGAAACGCATTTTCGAACCCGTAGGCCGCTGGCGGACTATGCCAGCGATCTTGCAGTTTCTCCAACGCATCTTAACCGGATCGTACATCAGGTGACAGGCCAGTCAGCCTCGCACTTGGTGAATGAGCGCATGTTGAGAGAAGCCCGCCGGATGCTTCTTTACACCTCGCTCAGCGCCGCCCAGATCGCATATGAACTGGGATTCAGCGATCCGGCACATTTCAGCCGCGTGTTCACCAAGGGTACCGGCATGCCGCCGCGTCGGTTTCGCACCCGATTGGGCGAGGCCGACTGATCCACGTCAGGCATCGGGTTTTTGCGGCGACGGCAGAAGGCCATTCATGATCATGGCCAGATATTGCTCGGCAATCTCCTCGTGGGGCACGGGACGCGCGGTCCGGTTCCAGAACGGGATCCAGTTCAGCGCCCCGAATACGCCGGCCGCGACAAGCCGAGGGTCGCAGTGACGGATCACCCCCTCCCGGATCCCCTGTTCGATCAATGCGCGCAATTGAAAGTCGAACCGCGCCTTGCCCTCGTGAAGGGCCTCGCGCCGCTCAGGCGACAGGCTGTATGGACGCACCATAGCAAGGCTGGCGCCCAAGTCAGTCGAAACCCATTCGCAATACCCGCCAACCAGCCGCGAAATTCGCTCCTGAACGGGCAGGCTTTCGTCGCGGCTGCTCTCCATCACATCAGCAAGGAACTCAAGACTCAGCTGCTGGCAGCCGAACAGGATATCCTCCTTGCTTTGCACGTAATAATAGATTGTCCGTTTGGTGATGTTGAGCGCCGCCGCGATATCCTCCAACGAGGTCTGCTCATAGCCTTGATCGTTGAACAGACGTGCCCCCGCCATCAACACCGCGCGGCGCTTGATCTCACGCTGCGCACTTCGGCTATCAGCCGTCTGTGTCCAGGTCTTGTTCCCCATCGCAATGCCCGTCACCGTCCCATGCTCAATCGTGGCCCCAAACAATTGACGCCCGGTAATTACACTCATCAGTTACACACTTCTTGACAGTTTGCCCACCCCCAACCGAAAGTAACCCGCAAGTGTAATTTCGACTCGCCGCATGGGAGAGAGCCAATGTCTACAAATGTGATGGTCGCCGGAGTAGGCATGACCAAATTCGCCAAGCCCGGTCAAAATGACCCATACACAGATATGGGCGCCGCCGCCGTGCGCGATGCGCTGGCGGATGCGGGCCTTCCCTATGATGCGGTGCAGCAGGCCTATGCGGGCTATGTCTATGGCGACAGCACCTGCGGGCAGGCCGCTCTGTACAAAGTGGGCATGACCGGCATTCCGGTGATGAACGTGAACAACAACTGCTCGACCGGGTCGACGGCCCTGTTCATGGCGCGTCAGGCAGTGGATTCCGGCGCAGTTGATGTGGCGCTGGCGCTGGGTTTTGAACACATGAAGCCCGGCGCGCTGACCTCGCATTGGACAGACCGGCCCAGCCCATTTGATGCCTTTGACGCGGAAACCGACGATCTGGTTGGCCACCCCGAAATCCCGCTAGCTCTGCGTTACTTCGGCGGCGCAGGCAAATCGCACATGGAAAAATACGGCTCCACCATGCTGGATCTGGCCCGCATCCGCGCCAAGGCCAGCCGCCATGCCGTGAACAACCCCCTCGCCCTCTTCCGCAATGAGCTGACCCCCGAAGACGTGCTGGAGAGCCCGATGATCTGGGAGGGCGTCATGACCCGCCTGATGGCCTGCCCGCCAACTTGCGGCGCGGCGGCTGCCGTGGTGGTGAGCGAAGCCTATGCCAAGAAACATGGCCTTGGCAGCAATGTTCAGATCGTGGGTCAGGCAATGACCACCGATTATGCCAGCACCTTTGAAGACCACGACATGATGAAGGTCGTCGGCTATGACATGACCGCCGCCGCCTCCAAACAGGTGCAGGAGCAGACCGGCATCGGCATCGAAGACGTCGATGTGGTCGAACTGCACGACTGTTTTGCCCATAACGAGATGATAACCTACGAGGGGCTTGGCCTTTGCCCCGAGGGCGGCGCTTCCAAGTTCATCGCCGATGGCGACAACACCTATGGAGGCAAATATGTGACCAATCCCTCGGGCGGGCTGCTCTCCAAGGGGCATCCCCTAGGCGCGACCGGCCTCGCGCAGTGCTACGAGCTGACCCGTCAGCTGCGCGGCACCGCAGGCAGCACGCAAGTGGGAGGCGCCCGCACCGCGCTGCAGCACAATCTTGGCCTTGGTGGCGCCTGTGTCGTCACCATGTATCAGGCGCAGTGAGGTAGCGATGATCGACACCTCCTTCATCGGCCACGTGACCACGCCATATCAGGTCACGGTTGAGAAAGGCCGGTTGCGGGATTTCGCCCGCGCCACCGGCCAGAGTGACCGCGTCTATCTGGATGAGGCGGCCGCGCAGGCGGCAGGCTATCGCAACCTGCTTGCGCCGCCCACCTATCTCTTCTCGCTCGATCTGGATCGGGAAGATCCCTTCTATTTCATCACGCTCTTGAAGATCGACATCGCAAAGGTGCTGCACGGCGAACAGGCCTTTACCTACGGCGCGCCGATCTGCGCCGGGGACACCATCACCCTCGTGAGCGAAGTCACTGACATCTACGCCAAGAAAGGCGGCGCCATGGAGTTCGTGCATCTGAAAACCTCGGCCACTAACCAGCTAGGCGAAGATGCCGGCAGCATGACCCGCACCGTGATCGTGAGGCACCCGCAATGAGCATGCCAACCTTTGCAGAGATCAATGTGGGCGACGCACTTACGCCGCTGACCACCAAGGAGATCACCCGCACCACGCTTGCCCTGTTCGCCGGGGCCTCGGGCGATCACAACCCGATCCATATCGATATCGATTTCGCCAAACGCGCAGGCATGCCGGATGTCTTTGCCCATGGCATGCTGAACATGGCCTATCTGGGGCGTCTTCTGACGGGATGGGTGCCGCAATCGGCCTTACGCGAATTCACCACCCGCTTCGTGGCGATCGCCCAGGTGCATGCGGTGATCACCTGCACCGGCAAGGTGGTGGAAAAGCGCGACGGCAATCTGGTGGCGCTGGAAATCGAAGCTTCCGATCAAAACGGTGAGGTCAAACTGGCCGGAACCGCCCTAATCGAGCTGCCATAACGACAAAGGACACTGAAAAGATGAGCAAACTTGCAGGCAAGACCGCCTATGTCACCGGCGCAGGCCGCGGCATCGGCCGCTCCATCGCGCTGAAACTAGCCGAGGACGGCGCCAATGTGGTGCTGAATGATCTGGACGCAGAACCGGCAAACGCGGTCGTCGCCGAGATTGAGGCGATGGGCGGCAAGGCGTTGGCCGTTGCGGGCTCGGTCACCGCGCAGGGCTTTGCCGATGATTTCATCCAGGGCGGCATCGACAAGTTCGGCGGCGTCGACATCATCGTCAACAATGCGGGCTACACCTGGGACAGCTTCATCGGCAAAATGAGCGACGAACAGTTCGACGCGATGATCGATGTGCACCTGAAGGCGCCCTTCCAGATCCTGCGCGCCGCCGCACCGTTCATCTCGCAAGCCGCCGCTCAGGAGGCCGCCGAAGGGCGCGAAGTCTTCCGCAAGGTGGTGAACATCTCGTCGATCTCCGGCACCGGCGGCAACCCGGGCCAAGCCAACTACTCCTCAGCTAAATCCGGCGTCATTGGCCTGACAAAAACCATGGCCAAGGAATGGGGCCGCTTCAAGGTGAACGTCAATGCGGTGGCCTTTGGCATGATCTCCACCCGCCTGACCGAAGCCACGGACGAGAAGAAATCGATCGAGGTCGAAGGCAACAAGATCGGCATCGGCATCCCCAAGAAACTGGTGCAGGGCATGGAAATGATGATCCCCCTGGGTCGTGCCGGCACGCCGGAAGAGGCCGCGGGCGGCGTCTATCTCTTCTGCATTCCCGAAAGCAACTACGTCTCGGGCCAGACGCTGATCGTGGGCGGCGGCCTATCCGGGACCTGATGCCAAACGGCCTGCCCAATGCAACGGGGGCGGGCCACCAAAACTGGGAGGCATAATCATGCTGGAAGGCACCCGCATCATAGAGGTAGAAGGCCTTGGCCCCGGCCCATTCGCCGCGATGACACTGGCCGATATGGGCGCGGATGTGATCTGCATCCACCGCAAGGGCGGCGGCGTCACCCCCGGCATGCCGGAGCGTTCGGTGCTGGATCGCGGCAAACGCTCGATCGAGCTGGATCTGAAAGATCCCGGCGATATCGAGACCTTCATGGCGCTGGTGGAAAGTGCCGATGGTCTGATCGAGGGCTTCCGCCCCGGTGTAATGGAAAAGCTCGGCATCGGTCCCGAGGCCTGCCATACGGTGAACCCGGCCCTTGTCTTTGGCCGCATGACCGGCTGGGGGCAGGACAGCGCCCTGTCTCATGCTGCCGGGCATGATCTCAACTACATCTCCCTGTCCGGAGCCCTGTGGTACGGATCCAATCCCGGTGATGCACCACTGACACCGGCCACGCTGGTTGGCGATATCGGCGGCGGCGCCATGTATCTGGTGGCCGGTATGCTGGCCGGGATCCTGCGCGCCCGCACCAGCGGCGAGGGCTGCGTGGTCGATGCGGCGATCTATGACGGCTCGGCCCATATGATGAACCTCCTGATGAGCATCCGTCAGGCCGGAAACTTTGGCGATGCGCGGGGGCAGAACCTGCTGGACGGCCCGCACTGGAGCCGCACCTACGCCTGCGCAGATGGCGGGTTCATGTCGGTGCAATGCCTTGAGCCGAAATTCTATGCGCAGTTCCTCTCGCTGATGGACCTGTCCGACGACCCAGACTTCCAGCGCCAGTTCGACAAGACGCTCTGGCCCGCGCTGACCGGGCGTCTGGCCGGAATCTTCGCCAGCCAGCCGCGCGATCACTGGGCCGGTATTTTCGAAGGCACCGATGCCTGCGTTGCTCCGGTTCTAAGTCCCCGCGAGGCGCTGACCCACCCGATGAACGCCCGCGGTACCTGGGTCGAGGCCCATGGCGCGCTTCAGGCCGCCCCCGCCCCGCGGTTTTCCGGGGTAGAGGACTGGGCGCCACCCGAAAGCCCCGTTCGCGGACAAAACGCAAAAGAAATTCTGGCCGAACTGGGCCGTGACAAGGACTGATCCGATGACCGTGCATAGCTCCCCCTGGATGACCGACGAACTGGCGATGTTGCAAGACAGCTGCCGCAGCTTTTTCACCGCCGAAATGACCCCGCATGAGGAACGCTGGCAGAAACAGGGCCATATCGACCGGGAGTTCTGGAACAAGGCGGGGGAGTTCGGCCTCCTCTGCGCCTCGGTCCCCGAAGAATACGGCGGCATGGGCGGCGATTTCCGGCACGAGGCGGTGATCACCACCGAACAATTCCGCGCGGCGGGGTTTTCCGGCTTTGGCAATTCGGTCCACAGCCAGATCTGCGCGGGCTATATCCTTGATTACGGCACCGAGGATCAGAAACAGCGTTGGCTGCCCAAGATGGCCAGCGGAGAGATGGTCTGCGCCATTGCCATGACCGAACCCGGCACCGGATCGGACCTGCAGAACATCAAGACCAACGCCCTGCGCGATGGCAACGACTATGTGCTCAGCGGCTCCAAGACCTTCATCACCAATGGCCAGCAGGCCGATCTGATCATCGTAGTCTGCAAGACGGATACCTCACAGGGTGCTAAGGGGATCTCGCTGCTGGTGGTGGAAACCGAGGGCGCCGAAGGCTTTGCACGAGGTCGCAACCTCGAAAAACTGGGCCTCAAGAGCCAGGACACATCCGAGCTGTTCTTTGACGAGGTGCGCGTGCCGCCCGAGAATCTGCTTGGCGGGGTAGAAGGACAGGGGTTCTACCAGCTGATGAAGGCGCTGCCACAGGAACGCTTGGTGATTGCACTGGGGGCTGCTGCGGTGATCGAAAAGGCGCTGGAAGACACCGTCGCCTATACCTCAGAGCGGCGCGCCTTCGGGCAGGCCCTGATCGAGATGCAGAACACCCGCTTCAAGCTGGCCGAGGCCAAGACCATCGCCCATATCGCCCGCGTATTTCTGGATGACTGCATCGCAAAACATCTGCGCGGAGAGCTGGATGCCCCCACCGCCTCGATGGCGAAATGGTGGGTGACCCAGATGCAATGCGATGTGGTGGATGAATGCCTGCAGTTGCACGGCGGCTACGGCTACATGCTGGAATACCCGATCGCCAATATGTACGCAGACGCCCGCGTGCAAAAAATCTACGGCGGATCAAACGAGATCATGAAAGAGCTGATCGCCCGCACCCTGACCCAATAGCGTCAGGCGCATCGGTTCAGCCATCCTTCTGGGCGGCGGCCTTCTTCATCCGGGCCAGCAACTCGGCCTTGGTCTCGCGCTTGCTGTAGGGGTTCTTCTCGGTGCCCTTGGCATTGTGCTCGCTATGCCGGGGCGCGTTGCGGCCCAGTTTCGGGCCGCCCTGTTTGCCGTAGTCCATTGTCCACTCACATCCTGTCTGAAAGGCTGCGACGCGCGATCAGCCCTCTCGGACCGTATCGATCATCAGCTGCACATTGTCCGGGTTTGCATCGGGTGTGATGCCGTGGCCCAGGTTGAAAATATGCGGCCCACCGCGCAGGGTTTTGACGATATGACGTGTCTCGTCGATCAAATCCTGCCCGCCGGTCACCATATGGCGCGAAGCTAGGTTGCCCTGCACGCAGCCATCCACCTGCACATGTTCGGCGACCCACTCGGGCGTCACCGAATTGTCCACCGCAACGCAATCCACGCCAGTCGCCTTGGCAAAACCGATATAGCCCTCGCCCGCCTCGCGCGGGAAGCCGATGACTGGAATACCGGGATGACGCTGTTTCAGCGCCGCGGTGATCTGGCGGCAGGGTTCAAGCGCGTATTTCTGGAAATCCTCGCCTTTGAGCGATCCCGCCCAGCTATCGAAGATCTTGACCGCTTCTGCGCCTGCCTCGATCTGCTTCGACAGATAGTCGATGGTTGCCTCGGTGATGCGCGCCAAAAGCGCCTCGAACAGCGCCCGGTTTTCCGCCTTCAGCGCATGGGCCGGTCCCTGATCCGGGGTGCCGCGTCCAGCGATCATATAGGTTGCCACGGTCCAGGGTGCCCCGGCAAAACCAATCAGAGCCGTCTCGCTGGGCAGTTCCCGCTTCAGGATCCTCAGGGTCTCATAGATCGGGTTCAGCGTCTCGTGAATGTCGCTAACCGGGCCCAGCTTGGCAAAATCCGCCTCAGTTGTGATGGTAGACAGGCGCGGTCCCTCGCCAGTCACGAACCACAAATCGGCGCCCAGCGCCTGCGGCACCAACAGGATATCGGCAAACAGGATCGCCGCGTCGAACCCGTAACGGCGGATCGGCTGCAAGGTGACCTCGGCGGCCAGTTCGGAATTGTAGCACAAGCTTAGGAAATCCCCGGCCTCGGCCCGCGTTGCGCGATATTCCGGCAGGTAGCGGCCCGCCTGGCGCATCATCCAGATCGGCGGCACATGCTGTTTTTCACCTGCCAATGCGCGCAGCAGTTTCTTCTGTTCGGCCATGGGATCCCTCGCTTGTCTCTTGGTTACTGAGGTCTAGCCTGAGCGGCAAATTGTCAAGTGCAGTGCGCCGCATGCTTGTCATGGCATAGTGTCGCGAATAAAGGTTTTGGCATGACACAGAACCTGCCCTCCCCCGCATCGCCCCTGAAGATCGGCACCCGTGGATCGCCTCTGGCGCTGGCCCAAGCCCATGAGACGCGCGACCGCCTGTCTGCCGCGTTCGACCTGCCGAAGGAGGCGTTTGAGATCGTCGTCATCAAAACCACCGGGGACAACCAGGCGCTGATCGCAGCGGACCGCCCGCTGAAGGAGATCGGCAACAAGGGTCTGTTCACCAAGGAAATCGAAGAGGCGATGCTGTCGGGAGAAATCGACATTGCCGTCCATTCGATGAAGGACATGCCGGTGGCGCAACCCACAGGCCTGATCTTGGATTGCTACCTGCCGCGCGAGGACGTGCGCGATGCCTTCGTGTCGCCCAGCCTGTCGTCGATCAAGGAACTGGCGCCGGGGGCAGTCGTGGGCACCTCTTCTCTGCGACGGCGTGCTCAGCTGCTCAACCGTCGCCCCGATTTGCAAGTGGTGGAGTTCCGCGGCAACGTGCAGACCCGGCTGAAAAAGCTGGCGGACGGTGTGGCGGATTGCACCTTCCTTGCCATGGCGGGCCTCAACCGCCTTGGCATGAGCGAGGTGCCCGCAACCGGCATCGACACAGGTGACATGCTGCCCGCCGTGGCCCAGGGCGCCATCGGGATCGAGCGGCGCGAAGATGACAGTCGCGCAGCTGATATGTTGGCGGCCATCCACGACCTTGAAACCGCCCAGCGTCTGGCAGCGGAACGCGCGTTTCTTGCCGCTCTGGACGGCTCTTGCGAGACTCCCATCGCGGGCCTTGCGGAACTGGATGGCACCACCCTGCGCCTGCGCGGAGAAGTGCTGCGTCCAGATGGCTCCGAAGCCCTGCAGGATGCGCAGACCTGCGTGATAGAGGACGGCCCGGAACTCGGACGAGAAATGGCTACAAAACTGCTAGAACAAGCCGGGGACGGCTTCTTCGACTGGCGCGGCTAGGCGCGCCTGACGCCACGCCCTTCTTGACCGGACCGCTGCTGCTCTGAACACTTCGGGGCGGGAGGACTGTGATCATGACACCGGGAAAGGCCTATCTCACTTCGGATGAAATCCGCCCCCTTGCCGAGCGGTCGGACCTGATGGGTCTGTGGCTGCTGTTGCACTGCTGGGGTACCATTGTCCTGGCATTGGCACTGTTTGCGATCTGGCCCAATGCGCTGACCTTTGTACTGGCGATCATGGTAATCGGCTCGCGCCAGTTGGGCCTTGCGATCCTGATGCACGAGGCGGCCCATAACGCCCTGTTCAAGACCCGCCGCCTGAACGAGATCTTTGGCGACTGGCTTTGCGGGCGCCCTATCCTCGCGGATGTGGGCGCCTATCGGCATTATCACCTGACCCACCACCGCTTTACACAGACCGAAAAGGATCCTGATCTGGTGCTCTCGGCCAAGTTCCCTACCTCCCACGCCTCCCTGCGGCGCAAGTTCACCCGTGATCTGACCGGGCAGACCGGGATCAAACAGCTCATGAGTCAGATAGCAATGTCGCTGCAACTGGCCGGGGACGATGATGCGATCGAGGCGGCCAGCTCCGATTTCGCCCAAAGCTTCAAGGCACCAAGCCTGTGGGGGGCACTGCCGGTCTTTCTTGGCATCACCCTTCTGTTCAGCCTGATCGGAGACTGGTGGTGGGGGCTCGCCTTCTGGCTACTGCCGTACCTGACTTGGTTCCAATTCGTCCTGCGGGTACGCAACATCGCCGAACATGGTGCAACCGAGCAGTCCGAAAACCCGCTGCAAAACGTGCGCACCACGCGGGCCGGGCCGATTGCGCGCCTGTTCGTCGCGCCCTACTGGGTGAACTACCACTTGGAGCACCACATGGTCATGCATGTGCCATGCTGGCAGCTGAGGCGCATGCACGACCTTCTTCTCGGCAAGGGCCTCGGAGATCAGATGCGCATTGCGCGCGGATACGGACAGGCCCTCGCCGACGCAGGCTGGCGCCGCTCCTGAGCGGAGCGGGCGAGCAGACCCGCTGCGATCAAATCCACTTTGCCAGGGGTGGGAGGGACATCAAAACAGCATTGGCGTCGTGTCCGGTTTCAAGCCCGAACTTGGTGCCCCGATCATAGACAAGATTGTATTCGGCATAGAGGCCGCGATGAATCAGCTGCGCCTCCTTGTCCTTGTCATCAAAGGGCTGGACCCGGCGCTTTTCCACCAGGGGCAGATAGGCAGGGAGAAAGGCGCGCCCGATATCCTGCGTCAGAGAAAAATCCGCCTCCCAATCGCCGTTGCATCGGTCGTCCATGAAGATGCCGCCAACCCCGCGCGCGCGTTTGCGGTGTGGAATATAGAAATACTCGTCCGCCCACTCCTTGAGGCGCGGATAGAGATCCGCACCGTGGGGGTCGAGGTGCCGTTTTTGCAGTGCGTGGAAATGCGCGGTGTCTTCGTCATATTCGATGCAAGGGTTGAGGTCCGAGCCGCCGCCGAACCACCAGGCATGGGGTGTCCAGAACATGCGGGTGTTCATATGGACGGCAGGCACATGCGGGTTCTGCATATGCGCAACCAGAGAAATGCCAGAGGCCCAGAAGCGCGGATCGTCTTTCATGCCGGGAATCCCCTTGCGGGCCGCCATAGCGTTTTGAGCGCGTTCCCCAAGCGTGCCGTAAACCTCCGAGATATTTACCCCAACCTTTTCAAAGACACGCCCACTGCGCATCACGCTCATCAGCCCGCCACCTGCATCCGATCCGTCGTCTGCCGTGCGTTGGGTTTCGCTGATCTCAAATCGTCCCGGTGCCTGATCCGCGAAAGGACCCGTGTCATGGCTGTCCTCAAGCGCCTCAAACGCGGCGACGATGTCGTCGCGCAGGGTCCGGAACCAGGCGGCAGCACGGGCTTTTTGGTCGGTCATGTCAGCAGTCATAAGCAGATCTCATCGAATCTATGGGATTGGGAACAGGTCAGTGAACGGGAGCAGCAACAGAATCCAGCAGGGTACGGCCACCATCGACCGTCAGGATTTGTCCCGTCATAAAACCAGCGGCATCCGAAGCCAGAAACTGCGCCGTTTCGGTCAGCTCCGTAGGTGCTGCGATCCTACCCAGTGGCGTATGGTTTTCGATATCTTGCCGGTAGGCACGATTGTCTTTGAGCGTATCACGCAAAGAGGCGCTCATCACCGATCCAAAAGCGATGGAATTCACCCGGATGCCATGGGGCGCATAGGACACCGACAGGGAGCGCGTCAACTGATCCAGCGCAGCTGACGCCACCGAATAGGCCATAAGGTCCGGGTGCGTGCGCCGTGCTGCGATGGACGACAGGTTGATGATCGCACCGCGCGGCGTACCGGTTTCGCGGCTCTCACCCTGCTTGATCATCCGCCGGGCAACGTGCTGGGACAGACGCATATTCGGCAATAGGTTCTCGGTCAGCAGCAGTTCCAGCGAGTCATCCTTTGGATCCAGCGGGTCGCTTGGTACCACCTGACGGGCACCATTGACGAGGATATCGACCTCCTCAAAGGCATCGATCGTCGCAGACAACAGATTTGCGATCGTCAGACGCTCGCGCAGATCGCCCGCAAAGAACCGGATATTGCTTTCGTCAGCCTGCTCTCCAAGCTCGGCCAGCAGGGCCGCCTCGTTGATATCGGCAAACATGACGTTTGCGCCTTCGTCGGCAAACTTTTTGCCAATCGCCAGGCCGATCCCGCTTGAGGCACCGGTCACGATGGCGGTCTTGCCGGAAATCGAGAAGGACATACGGACACTCCAAGCCTGGGGATTAGGTTGCGAAAACTGAACCGGAGCCTAGACCGGAGCCGGTCTTTTGGAAACCGGCAATAGAGCCTTGGCGCAGGGCATCATCACCGGAGCCTTCTTGGGCGGCTTGCGTGCAAAACCTTGAACCGGTTGTCACCCTCCACCTCTTCAACCTTGACAAAGCGCTCGGCCAGCGTCGCCTCATAAGGCAAATGCCGGTTGGCGACCATCCAGAGAGACCCTGATCCGGTTAGCATCGCGGCCGCTGCGGTAATGAAGGCCTGTCCCAGTTCGGGTTCGGCGCTGCGACCGCTGTGAAAGGGCGGGTTCATCACCACGGCATTCATCGCGCCGGGCGCCTTCCAGCCGCGCACATCGGCCCAGTGAAACTGGGCGCGCGGATCATCGACATTGCGGCGCGCGCAAGACAGCGCATCGTGGTTGGCTTCCACCAGATGCAATTCCTCGACCTCCGCATGGGTCAGGATCTGCCGCGACAGATACCCCCAGCCCGCACCGAGATCCGCAACGGAATGTCCGAGTTTGGCGGGGAGCGCCTCGGCCAACAGCCGGGACGCCGGATCTATGCCGTCTGCGGAAAACACCCCCGGCAGGGTCACAAAGCCCTCGACCAAGGTCTCTCCCTCGGGCAGCCAATCGGACAGGAGGTCTTTTTCCCCATCGAACCAGAACACTTTGCCATGGGCCTTGGAGACCGGCGCGGACGGGGATGTCTCTTTGCGCAGCGCCTTGTAGATCGAATCGATCCCGTCCGTCTTTGCGCCATCGACCAGCACAGGTCCATCTGTTACCGCGGCGGCCTGTGCCACATTCATCCGCGCCTGCGCCTTGGCCCGCGGTAGGAACACCAGTGCCGCTGCAAAGCGCATATCCGCTGGCAGATCCGGGCGGCAGTCGTACCCTTGGGCGGAAAACGCGTCATATTCGGCCCGCATCGGCTGGATCAACAGCAGCCTCTCCTTGGGCAGCGGCGACAGATCGTGATCCATACGCGGGTGAAATACGGCGATACGGCCCTCTGCGGGCAGCGCAAAGCCGCCCGTCTCAAGCGCGAGCGACAGGCGTACGGACATCTGGGGACCTCTTCAGTCTTCTTTTTCCATGGTGCATTGCAGCGGATGCTGATGGCGGCGGGCAAAGTCCATCACCTGCGCCACCTTGGTCTCGGCGATCTCATGGCTGAAGACGCCGACGACGGCCAGACCTTTTTTGTGTACGGTCAGCATGATCTCAAAGGCTTGCGCATGTGTCATGCCAAAGAACCGCTCCAGAACCATCACGACAAATTCCATCGGCGTGTAATCATCGTTCAGCAGCAGCACCTTGTAACGCGGCGGGCGCTGCGTCTTCGGCCGTGTCTTGGTCAGAACCCCAAGATCGGTATCGTCGTCCGAATTGTCCGTCATCATCACTGGCTGAGGCGGCATAGCGTCTGTTTCCGGTCGTGCTTGGATTTGTGTCCTGGCATATATAGCGTTTTGAGCGCGCAGGAAAAGAGAGTGTATCGCCACAATGACGGGCAAATTGACAACAATCGGATTTGATGCCGACGATACGCTTTGGCACAATGAGCGGTTCTTTCGCGTCACGCAGGACCGGTTTGCCGAATTGCTGCAGGACCACACCCCCATGAACATGGATGCCGAGACACTAGCTGCACGTCTGCTGGACGCAGAGAAACGTAACCTTGGCCGCTATGGTTATGGCGTCAAGGGCTTTACGCTATCGATGATCGAAACGGCTATCGACGTGACGGATTCGAACGTGCCCGCAAGCGTCATCAAGGAGCTTATCGTTGCTGGTCAAATGATGCTGTCCTACCCGATCGAATTGCTCCCCCACGCACGCGATTCCATCGAAAGCCTTGCGGATCGATATCGTATCATCCTTGTGACTAAAGGCGACCTGCTGGATCAGGAACGCAAACTTGCCCAATCCGGGCTTGGCGACATGTTTGACGGCGTGGAGATCGTCTCGGAGAAAACAGCAACCGTCTACGCAGACATCTTTGAACGCCACGGTCACGGCGCGGCAAAAGGCATGATGGTCGGCAACTCGATTCGGTCAGATGTGGTGCCCATGATCCAAGCCGGTGGCTGGGGAATCTACGTGCCGCACGGAATTGTCTGGGAAGTCGAACATGCAGAACCTCCTGAAGATCACGCCCGCTATGCAGAGATTTCCGATTTGGGTGAATTGACAGACCTGATCGCACAAATCGGCTAGAACGGTGTTCGGTCGGCCCTCTCGGCTGCCTGAGTTTGTGTCTGGCGCGCACCATTTCCTAAGGTTTTTGAGCCACCCGGACCCCAACAGCCCAACCAACTACGACTTTTTTTATCAACCCTTTATTAACACAACACCCATGTTGTGGCACCGTGAGCAGGACTCACAAGATCTCGGGCAAACGCATGCGTATCCCGTTCAGACGAGTGAACCAGCCTGTTTCTTTCAAGGCAATTTCGTGTTAGGTTTTAGAAAAGCAGTAAAACGTCAGCCGGATAACCGGCGACATGAGGCAGAAATGGCAGATATCGAACAGGTCAGGTTTAATCCTGCAACCTTTGTCCTGCGGGCCGTGCACCGCCATGTGACATTGGTATTGGGTTTTCTTTTCTCAATCGCTCTTGCTGGTCTTGCTCCACAACAGGCCGCTGCCGCGCCCTATGCGGCGATGGTCATTGATGCGCGCACCGGTGAAGTCCTGCACTCTCGCAATGCAGACACGCAGCTGCATCCGGCGTCTCTCACCAAGATGATGACGCTCTACATCGCATTCGAAGCCGTGCGAAATGGTGAGATCAGTCTGGACACCAAAGTTCGTATCAGCAAGTTTGCCGCGGCAGAGCCTCCCTCGAAGCTTGGTCTGAAATCTGGCCAGCGTATCGCCTTTCGCTACCTAATCCGTGCCGCCGCTGTGAAATCGGCCAACGATGCCGCCACCGCAATCGGTGAAGCGCTTTCGGGATCCGAAGCCGCCTTTGCCCGCCGGATGACCAGAACGGCCAAGGCGCTTGGCATGTCGCGTACCACCTTCAAGAATGCACATGGCCTGACGGAAAGCGGACACATGTCGACCGCCCGCGATATGACCACCCTTGGGCGGCATATCCTTTATGACTATCCTGAGTACTACAACTTGTTCTCGCGCACGTCGACCGACGCGGGGGTTCGCACTGTTCCGAACACAAACCGTCGCCTGCTTGCCGCCTACAAGGGTGCCGATGGTATCAAGACCGGCTACACGCGCGCCGCAGGATTCAATCTTGTTGCCTCGGCCAAACGCGGCAATGAGCGCATCATCGCCACCGTTTTTGGTGGCAAGTCCTCGACCTCTCGCAATGCCAAGGTCGCCGAACTTCTGGATCTGGGCTTCCGCCGCGCCCCTTCACGGGCCAAGCTGCGCAAACCGGAGATCCCTGCCTACGTTGGAAATGACAACATCGTCGTGGCAAATGGTGGTTCACATGGTGTGGCTGGAAAAACCGTCAGGGTCAGCGGTCTCGTGAAAACCAGTCTGCGCCCACCTCTACGTCCCTCCACTAGCGAAGCGGAAACAGTTTTGGTGGCTGAGGCACAAACCGAAATTGGTGTATCAGCCGAAGCTGCTGCGGTTGAGGCCGCCGTGGCTCAAGCAACCGCCACCGCACAAACACCACGCGTGGATCCCGAGGTGCTGGAGGCAAGCGTCGCCGCTGCGATTGCGCAAGCAAAGGTCGTCCCGGCCGCCGCCGCTGCCACCACAGGCCCCTCGGTCGTCAGGACCCTTTTCAAAGGTCTGCGCCCCGTAGCCCGCCCCAGCCGACTGGCACAGGCCGAACCCGCGAAAGAAGCGGAGCCAGTTGTTGTGACTCGCCTTTCTACTTCGGGCGGACGGTATTGGGGGATCAACGTGGGTCGCTACACCAACCGCTATGAGGCAGAGAAGGTTCTGCTGCGCACCGCCTTGTCGGAAATGGAGACTTTGAATGGCTCTCTGCGCAAGGTCGCCAAGTCCAAGCAAGGGTTCGAGGCAAACTTCCTCGGCATGACCAAGGAAACAGCCGAACTGGCCTGCAAGCGCCTGAGCGCACGTAACGTGACCTGCGAAACGCTCGGCCCCGCCTCATAAATGTAACTGTTACCTCCCAAGACGAATGAAGGCCCCAGGTTCGGGGCCTTTGTTGTCTCAGGGGGTTGAAAGGTATCTACGGCTTTGGGTGATCGTCCCATTCATCACTCAGGATACGCCGCGCATCACCTTCGGGGTCGTCATACTGATTTGAGCGCACCGTATAAATGAAGCCCACCAGCGCTGCTCCGCCCAGGATCAGGGAGATCGGGATAAGATAGGACAGGACGCTCATTCGGGAACCTTTCGGATCAGGATTTCAGGCGCAGCGCATTCAGCGATACAGTAATGGACGAGATGGACATCGCAAGCGCCGCGATCAGCGGCGTTGCCAGCCCTGCAACCGCCAGCGGCACGGCAATCACATTGTAAAGCGTTGCAAGACGAAAGTTTTCCCGAATCCTGCGGATCGCTTTGCCCGCCACGGCGCAGGCGTCGGCGATAGGCTCCAGATCCTGACCCAACAGCACGATGTCTGAGGCCACGCGCGCTGCATCCAGGGCCGAGGCCGGAGAGATGGACACATGCGCCGCTGCCAGTGCCGCCGTATCGTTGAGACCATCGCCGACCATCAGCACCTTCTTGCCCTGCTCGGCAAGCATCTGAATGCGCTTAGCCTTGTCCTCGGGCAGAGCTTCGGCAACCCATTTTTCGATGCCAAGCCGCTGCGCCAATGCCTCGACCGCACCAGTGGTATCACCCGAAATCAAAAGTACGTCCTTGCCCGCCTCCTGCAAGGCCCGCACAGCCTCGCCTGCGCCGGGGCGCAGCGCATCGGTGAACACGAAACCTCGCGGACTTCCCTCCCCGGTGTCGAGCCAGGCTGCCGTCTGGCTGCCTTGCTCCGCTCCGACCCAGGCCGCGCGCCCCAGGCGAACCCGTCGCCCCCGATAGAAACCTTCGGTGCCATAGCCTGGCACCTCGCGCACGTCGGTGACCTTTGCGGGCTCAATCCCCGCTTTGCGCGCCGCGCGCACAAGCGCCTCGGACAGAGGATGCGAAGATAGCGCCGCCAGTGCCAGTGCAATTTCAACGTCACTGCGCGGCATCTCATCAAGGTTCACCAGCTGCGGCGTACCTGCGGTCAACGTCCCTGTCTTGTCGAACACGACCGTATCGACACCTGCCAGCCGTTCCAAAGCGGTGGAATGCTTGATCAGCATCCCTTTCTTGAACAGCCGCCCAGAGGCCGCCGTTGTCACCGCAGGCACCGCAAGGCCCAGTGCGCAAGGGCAAGTGATGATCAGCACCGCAGCCGCGATATTTAGCGCCGTGCGCATGTCAAAAGTGTAGAGATACCAACCGACGAAGGCGAGCGCCGACAGGATGTGAACCCCCGGCGCATAGAGTTTTGCAGCACTGTCGGCCAAAGAAGTATAGCGTGAGCGCCCCGACTCAGCGATAGCCACCAGATCGGCCATCCGGTGCAGCGAGGTTTCCTGCCCCACCGCAGTCGCCCGGATGGTCAGGGGGCCGGTCAGATTCACTTCACCCGCCGACACAGGTGCACCGGGTGCGGCAAAAACCGGCAGTGTCTCACCTGTCAGCAGGGAGCGATCCAGTTCAGAATGCCCCTCTACCACATCGCCGTCGACGGGCATCCGTCCGCCGGGGCGCACCAGGATCAGATCGCCAATTGCCAGATCGGCCACCGGTACTTCGTATTCTTGCCCGTCCAAAAGTCGCGTCGCGCGTGGCACCTCAAGCGCGGCCAGTTCCTGCGCTGCTGAGCGCGCGACCGCGCGCGTGCGATAATCCAGATAGCGCCCCGCCAGAAGGAAGAAGGTCAACGTTAGCGCCGCATCGAAATAGGCATGCTCGCCCGACAGGGACGTCTCCCACAGGGAGGTCACCAGCGCCAGGACGAGTGCCAGCACGATCGGCACGTCCATATTGAGCCGGCCGACCTTGAGCGCGCTCCAGGCGTTCTTGAAGAAGGGCTGCGCCGAAAAGATGATCGCCGGAAAAGTGATTGCTGCCGAGATCCAGTGGAACATGTCCCGTGTCGCGTCCGACGCCCCGGACCAGACTGATATCGAAAGAAGCATCACGTTCATGGAGGCAAAACCGGCAACCGCAAGCCGCATCAGCAGATCTCGGCCTGCCTTGTCGTTCTGTGTTGCTGCAAGAGCCGTCAAATCCAGCTCATGCGCCTCATAGCCCAGCCCCTCCATGACCGGGATCAGATCCGCAGCGCGCAAATCTGGCTCCGCCTCGATCAAGGCCCGTTTCAGCGTCAGGTTCACCCGTGCGGAATGTATCCCCGGATGGGCGTTCAGCGCCCGCTCCACCGCAGAGATGCACCCCTGACAGTGGATCGTCGGCAGTGACAGAGCCAGACGCGCTTCGGTTGGGGCTTCTTCCACCGCTTCGGAGGGCGCCGCAACGCAGCCGGGACATACCGCCATCTGAGGACGCATCTGGGCCGTCATTTCGTCTTACCCTTTGGTCACATGCAGGATCACGCGCTGGGTGAACTCGGTTCCGTTCATGGCTCGCGCAACCATGCGAATGTTCCAGTTGCCCGGCCCCAAATCGGCGGGCGCCACATAGGCCTGACCGTCAAACTGGAAGTCCGGTTTCTGATCGTCCTTCACATGGGTCGCACGCCCAAGGGTTGCCGAAAGTTTGGCAACCTCTACCGGCTTTCCGTCCCGGTCGGTAATCTCGAGCTTGACCTGACCATCCTGCGCCGAAGCATAAACCGACCATCCCAAAGCTTCTTGTGCGGTGCGCCGGACGTCGAATTCCTGACTGGCCACATAGGAGTTTTTCACTTCGAGCCCCGGAAAGGTCTTAACGGCGTTGAAAGCCAGCGCAAGATTCACACTGATGATAACCGCAAAAGCGCCGACAAAGACCATAAGCGCGTGGCGCCCGGTAAACTCGCGCGTGCGTTTTTCTTCTGTCATGGTTCAATTTCCCCGTCCGTTGAATGTCGTATCCTTATAGGCCCGCTCGCCGTTGCCGAGATCTTCGACCCAGATGCGGACCGGAGACGATTCAACCAGAGAAGACGGCGCACCTTTTGGTGTCACAATATACACACGCTGAAGGAAAGCGGTATCCGCAGGCACCTCGACCGAAGAATAGGGTGTGCCTTCCAGCTGCACACGCATCTCCGGCGCACCCTTGATCGACAGGTTGAACTGACGCGGCTCTCCGTGCTTGTTACGCAACCGCACGTCATAGGTGTTTCTGATCGAGCCATCCGACAGGGTAACGAAAGTCGGATTTCGCACCGGCGCAACGGTCAAATCAATGTCCGAACGGATGAAAAGCGCAAAGACCAGTGCAAAGCCGACCGCAGCCCAAAGCCCGGTGTACATGATCGTGCGCGGGCGCAGAATGTGTTTCCAGACGCTGCGCGGCGGCTGCCCTGCACGCTCGTTCGCTTCGTCCGAGAGGGCCATATAGTCAATCAGCCCGCGCGGTTTGCCAATCTTCTCCATCACATCGTCGCATGCGTCAATACACAGCGCGCAGGTGATGCATTCGAGCTGCTGACCATCGCGGATGTCGATGCCCATGGGGCAAACATTGACGCAGGCCATACAGTCGATGCAGTCGCCCAGCTGCTCCGCATCAGCCGATTTGCGATGCTTGCCGCGCGGCTCTCCGCGCCATTCGCGGTAGCCAACGGTCAGCGTGTCTTCATCCATCATGGCTGCCTGGATTCGCGGCCAGGGGCAGGCATAGATGCAGATCTGTTCTCGTGCAAACCCACCAAAGAAGAAGGTGGTCAGCGTCAGAACCAGCATGGTCGTGTAGGCGATGGGGTGGGCGTTCAGCGTCACCAGATCATGGAGTAGCGTCGGCGCATCGGCAAAGTAGAAAACCCATGCGCCACCCGTGGCAAGACCAATCAGGAACCAGGCCACCCATTTGGTGACCCGCAGCCGGGCTTTGCGAAAATCCATTTTCTTTTGGCGATGCAAGCGGAGGCGCGCATTGCGATCCCCTTCGATCCAGCGCTCCACAAGGATAAACAAGTCGGTCCAGACCGTCTGCGGGCAGGCATAGCCGCACCAGACCCGGCCCAGAGCGGACGTGAACAGAAACAAGCCCAGGCCCGCCATGATCAAAAGGCCCGCAACGAAATAGAATTCGTGGGGCCAAATCTCGATCCAGAAGAAATAAAAACGGCGGTTTGCCAAGTCCAAGAGCACCGCCTGATCGGGCAGCGACGGCCCCCTGTCCCAACGGATCCATGGCGTCAGGTAATAGATGCCAAGCATCACCGCCATCAGATACCATTTGAGATTGCGGAAAGCCCCGGACACGCGCCTTGGAAAAATCGGCTCCCTGGCAACGTAAAGGCTTGGGGCGGGATCGGAATCGCTCACGGACTCACTCCACTGAATTGGGTCTTTGCCTTGCGTTCTCACAGAAGCGAGGTGCCGCAGCTTTGACGTGGATCAAAAAGCGCATCGTGCAAACATCTTTAGCCGGGGCATTTCACCGCACATGCGCTGGACGCGCGGTGTCGCTCACGCAACTGTGATGATGCGGCAATCAAGAAACCCGCTCAGATCACGTCGTCTCTTTTGCTTCGGTGCCGTTTGAGCCACGCCACAAACTTGCGCGCCTGTGGTCGCAAGACGCCTGGACGATGCACGATATGATAGCCGCGTGCGTCTTCCTCGGTGAAAAGCGCCTCAAGCCGCCCTGCTCGTAGATCTTCTTCGACGAATGAACGCACGCTGACCGCAACACCCTGCCCGCCGCGCACGGCCTCCATCAACAGATTGCCGGGCAAACGGATGCGCGGTCCACGCAGCGCATCATCCACGCCGCGTGATGTCAGCCACTTGGCAGCTTCGGTGGTGCCAAGCTCCTCTAGCCAAGGAAAATCCAGCAGATCCTGCGGCGAAGACACCCTGCGCCCGTCAAGAAGGTCCGGCGCCGCCACAACGACCATGGGGGACTGCAGCAAGGGCTGCGCCTCCAAACCGGGCCAATCGCCCGCCCCGTAGCGCAACGCGATATCAATCCCGCCGGGTGTCAGTTCGACCAACTCTCCTGTTGGATCCAGAACCATGTCCACCTCAGGATGCAGCGCGCGAAACTCGGCCAGACGCGGCATCAGCCACTGAGCCGCAAACATTGGGGTACAAGTCACGTGCAGCGGGCGCGCCGCACCGGATGCAGTCAGGTCCTGAACCGCAGTCTGGATCGCACTGAAGCCGAGCTGCACCCCCCGCGCCAGATGTCGGCCGTCGCCCGTCAGCGTCAGATTGCGACCACTGCGATCGAGCAGAGCAACACCCATGTGCCGCTCGAGGGCCCGCAGCTGCTGGCTGATGGCAGCGTGACTAACATTCAAGGCCTCACCCGCCTTAACCACATTTCCCGTTTCAGCAAAAGCAGAGAAGGCCCTTAGAGAGGCAAGCGGCGGAAGGGAAATCCATTCCATATGTAATTCCAGCTTACAAATTCAGTATTTTCCTGACTCGCATGAAATGAAGTTTGCCGCAACAGTTGCCACATGTTTAAGTTCAGGAGGCACTACGATGCTGACCGATATCTACGCCCGCACAATGATCACCGCGACCCGTCAGAACTGCGTCACCTTACGTGATTTACCCCCACCCAAACCGCTGCCCCGTCCCAAGGGGCGGATCGCGCGCGTCAAAAATTGGCTCGCACGCTTCAAAGGTCTTACGTCAAGGCGTTATCGCTGCGTTGATCCACTCAAGTTATGAAAACAGGCGTCGGCTTTTCAGGAAACGCGCGAACAGATCGAAAAGCCGACGCCTTGTACCCGCCTCGCCAGCACGTCGGCGCGGGCGGGATGCGAAAGCTGCGCAGAAAAGCTGCCACGAGGGAGGGCAGCACTCTTCACAGCCTGTCTCTGTTGCTTTCAAACAAGCATAGTCGCCAGGAGTGCGATTTGATGCGGATCAAGTCGGTCGAAAAAACAGGGTTCTATGACAGGAAAATCGCCCGCCAATTCAAGCTTTACGATTTCTGCGCGAGTTCCTTGGAAGCCGTGCTATCCAAGCCAGATGACACAGGCGTCACACAATCCGCCCTTGGCAGGGCCTTCGCTCCTTATTGCCAGCCTGGGGATTCTGTTTGCCTCCCTTTGCTTTGGCGTTTTGCCCTACTTCGCGCGCGGCCTTGCCGACCAGGGCATGCCGCCGCATGTAATCGCCTTTCATCGTTTCACGCTGGCCGCGTTTGTACTGTCCCCCCTGCTGATCCGACACCGCCACAAGGCGCGGGCAATACTCTGGGGTCTTGGAGCAGGCGCTGCGATGGGAGTTGGATGGATCGGCTATGTGGCCGCCCTGCGCAGCGCGCCGGTTGCCCTTGTCGGGGTGCTCTACATGACCTATCCGGTTTTACCCTGCTGATCGCTTGGATCGTGTTTCGAGTGAACCCCAGCCTTCGCGCCATTGGTGCAGCTGGCCTGATCATAGTGGCGGCCTTCGTTGCAAGTGGCCCGGCGACGGTAGGGCCACACATCCTTACTGCGCTGCTTCTCTCTCTGGCAGCGCCCCTCGGGTTCGGCCTTGGCATCACCGTGCTTGTCTATCGCTTGACCGGGCTTACGCCACTGGCTCGTATCGCGGCGGTTTCACTTGGCTCAGTCCTTGGCCTTTTGCCGCTGATAGTCACCGCGCCGCCTTCAATGATTGTGCCGCAGGAGAGTCAGGGATGGGTTCTGCTGCTCGGGATTGCGCTTGGTACCGCCCTTATTCCGCAGCTTGTCTATTCTATATGCGCCCCGATCGCAGGCGCGGCCCAGACGGCTGTCATCGGGAGTATCGAGCTGCCGACCATGTTCGCGGTGGGTCTTATCGCGTTTGGGGAACGGATCAGCCCAGGCCAGATCACAGCCTGCCTTCTAATACTCTTGGCGATCCTGATCGGCAGCCGGGACTGCTTGCACAATACACCAGCGAAATAGGGTTTCACCAAAGCGCTGCCAACATGAAAAAAGGGCCGCCTCATGGGCGGCCCTTTCCAATCTCACCTTTATGCGGATGCGCGGTTATTCACCACCGCCCAGCTGATGCACATAAGCAGACACGGCCCGGATCTCTGCTTCGCTGAGACGGGTGTTCCACGGCGGCATCACGCCGTAACGCGAGTTCATCACCGTCTCGGTCAGCGCAGCATAGTCACCACCATAAAGCCAGATCGCATCTGCAAGGTTCGGCGCACCCTGGCTGCGGTCTCCGGTTCCGTCATCCATGTGGCAGGACGCGCAGTTGTCTGCAAAGACCACCGAACCAGCCTCAACCTTGGAGGGATCCTGCGCATCACCCGAAAGCGACATGACGAAGTTCACGACCTGGTCAATTTCTTCGGTCTCCAGCAACTCATCGCGACCAAAGGCAGGCATCGCGGAGTAGCGCGCATCATCGCTTTCCTCGTTTCGGATACCGTGCGTGATGGTGAAGTGGATGTCCTCCATCGAGCCCCCCCACAGCCAGTCATCGTCCAAGAGGTTGGGATAGCCCTTGGCACCTGCGGCGCCAGATCCGTGACACTGGGCGCACCAGGTCTTGAACACGGCCGAACCTGCAGACACAGCATAAGAGTTCAGCTCCGCATCGGCCGCGATCTCGGTCAGCTCGGTTTCAACCAGCTTGGCGTTGATCGGCGCATTGGCCTCCTCCACTGCCGCGATCTCATTTGCCACATCGGCGCGTGTGGACCAGCCAAGGACACCAGCAGTTGCGGAGTTGATCATCGGCCATGCGGGATAGGCGATGGTATAGCCAACCCCCCAGATGATGGTCAGGTAGAAGGTCCAGAGCCACCAGCGCGGCATCGGGTTATCGAACTCCTCAATCCCGTCCCACTCATGGCCGGTGGTGTTCGGATCGCTGTCGAACTTCTGCGATTTCTTACTCATGTCCGCGCCTCCTCGGCTTTACCCTTTGCAGGGGCGGGTTTGTCATCGTGACGAAAGGGGATATCGGCCGTGTCGCGGTAGACCCGGCTGCTGCCCGGGCGAAACACCCAGACAACAACCCCAATGAAGAAGGCGAACAGCATCAGCAGCATCCAGCTGTCTGCGAACTGCCGAAGGAAAGTATATTCTTCCATCTCTTCCTCCTGACTTAGCGGCTTGCATCCGGGGTAAAGGTCGAGAAGTCGACCAAAGTCCCCAGCATTTGCAGGTAAGCAATCAAGGCATCCGCTTCGGACACGCCCGGCTGGCCATCAAAGTTGCGTACGTTGATGTCTTCGCCGTAACGTTCCAAAAGGCCGTCATAATCGCTATCGGGATCTGCCTGAGCGGCAAAATCCGCTTGCGCAGCCTCGATCATCTCATCGGTGTAAGGCACGCCGAGGATCGCATTGGTGGCCATGATGTCGCCGATGTATCTGCCGTCGATCATGGTCTCCTCAAGGAAGCCATACTTGGGCATTACCGACTCCGGCACCACGGATTGCGGATCGCGCAGGTGATCCACATGCCACTCGTCCGAATAGCGCCCACCGACACGGGCCAGATCCGGCCCTGTCCGCTTTGAGCCCCACTGGAACGGGCGGTCGTACATGGACTCTGCCGCCAGCGAATAGTGACCATAGCGTTCGACCTCATCCCGCATGGGGCGGATCATCTGGCTGTGGCAGACGTAGCAGCCTTCGCGCAGGTAGACTTCGCGACCGGCCATCTCAAGCGGGGTGTAGGGACGCATGCCTTCCACCTCTTCGATGGTATTTTCCAGCCAGAACAGCGGCGCGATCTGCACCAGACCACCAATCGTCACAACCAGGAAACTGCACACCAGAAGGAGGGTCGCGTTGGTCTCGAGGATTTTATGTTTGTCGAGAATTGCCATTTGTCCGGCCCTCCTTACTCAGCCGGGACCGTGACCGACAGGCTGGCTTCTTTAGCCGGAGCCCGACGGACGGTCATCCATAGGTTATAGCACATGATGACGGCACCAGCGACGTACATGACACCACCCAAACCACGCACCACATACATCGGGAACTTGGCGGCAACGGTGTCGGCAAAGGAGTTCACGAGGAACCCGTTCGCATCCACTTCACGCCACATCAGGCCTTCCATGATACCGGTCACCCACATGGACGCGGCATAAAGAACAATACCAATGGTGGCGAGCCAGAAGTGCCAGGACACCATCTGCAGCGAGTAGAGACGCTCACGCTTCCACAGCACCGGTACGAGAAAGTACAAGGCACCAAAAGTGATCATGCCGTTCCAGCCCAGCGCACCGGAGTGCACGTGACCGATGGTCCAGTCGGTGTAGTGAGACAGGGAATTCACGGCACGGATGGACATCATCGGGCCTTCGAAGGTGGACATGCCGTAAAAGCCGACCGAGATCACCATCATACGGATAACGGGGTCGGTGCGCAGCTTGTCCCAGGCGCCCGAGAGCGTCATCAGACCGTTGATCATGCCACCCCATGAGGGCATCCAAAGAACGATCGAGAACACCATGCCAAGGGTCGAGGCCCAGTCAGGCAGCGCGGTGTAGTGCAGGTGGTGCGGACCAGCCCAGATGTAGATGAAGATCAGTGCCCAGAAGTGGATGATCGACAGCTTGTATGAGAAGACCGGACGCTCGGCCTGCTTCGGGATAAAGTAATACATCATGCCGAGGAAACCCGCCGTCAGGAAGAAGCCCACAGCATTGTGGCCATACCACCACTGAACCATGGCATCCTGCACGCCTGGCCAGACGATGACCGACTTGGAACCCCAGATGGACACCGGGATGGTCAGGTTGTTGACCACATGCAGCATGGCGACGGTCACGATGAAGGCCAGGTAGAACCAGTTGGCCACATAGATATGCGGCTCTTTTCGCTTGATCAGCGTGCCCAGGAAGACGGCAAGATAAGCGACCCAGACGATGGTCAGCCACAGGTCGACGTACCATTCGGGTTCAGCGTATTCCTTGGACTGGGTCCCGCCCAGCAGGTAGCCGGTCGCTGCAAGAACGATGAACAGCTGATAGCCCCAGAACACGAACCACGCCAGGTTGCCGCCCCAAAGACGTGCCGCCGAGGTGCGCTGCACCACATAGAACGACGTTGCCAGCAGCGCGTTGCCGCCAAAGGCGAAGATCACCGCCGAGGTGTGCAGCGGACGCAGGCGGCCAAAGTTGGCAAAGCCCTGTGCCCAATCAAAGTTCAGGGCCGGGAAAGCCAGCTGGAAAGCAATGAATGTGCCTGCCAGAAAGCCCACAACACCCCAAAAGGCGGTGGCAATGACACCGGCGCGCACGACGCTGTCAAAGTATTCGTGTTCGAGGCTTCCCGCGGCCAGTACTGGCTCATCGGTGCGGCGAAGGGTGTAGAGGAAAAGACCACCAGCCACGAGCATGACGATGGCCGCATGCACCTGGTAAGCCAGATCCCGCGCGAAATTGATCCCCATCATCGCAAAAAGCGTGACGAGACCAAGCGCTATCAGCTTGAGATAATTAGACATCTTGCGTCCCTTTAACATGTACCGCGCGATTCTTCCGCCACGCGGGACCTTTTTAGACCACGTTCGTGATGCAAAACGCGCTCGGCGAACGCATTGATCTGCATCAAGACAATCACGAAACAACTGTGACACATCAAAAACAGCACGACCAATGAAACGCGCGCGCCCTTTGGTAATTTTGCGCGACTTCCACCATGAGGCGACAATGACCTACAAAACCATATTGACCGTTCTGACAGACAAGAACACAGCTGCCGCGCCGCTGGCACAGGCTGCTGCACTCGCCAATCACCTTTCCGGCCACACAGATGCGCTGTGCCTTGGCGTCGACCGGACCCAAACCGGCTATTACTACGCCGGTGCTAACGCCATGATCATTCAGGAAGCGATGGTGCGCGCGCAGGAAGAAGCTGCAGAGCTGAAGGCCCATGCCGCTGAAGTACTCAAACATCTAGGCGGGCCTTTCTCCACGGACGTAGCAATCGCCCCCATCGCCGATCTCGGTCGTCACGTGGCCCGTCATGCCCGCTTTTCCGATCTGGTGGTCCTTGGAAAACCCTACGGTGAGGGCATTGGTGCCGAGGCCGAGCCGGTGGTCGAAGCGGCTCTGTTTGAAGGGCGCACGCCGGTGCTGGTCGTTCCTGAACAGGCCAAGCCGCTCACCCAGCCCAAGACTGTTCTTGTAGCATGGAACGAAAGCATTGAGGCAATGACCGCTGTCCGCAAGTCGCTGCCATTCCTGACGAAAGCAGAATGCGCGCGTATCGTGGTCATCGACCCGCCACAGCACGGCCCCGAGCGATCAGATCCAGGCGGCATGCTCGCGCAGATGCTAGCGCGCCACGGTGTGACATGCGAGATTGATGTGCTCAGCAAGACCATGCCCCGCGTCTCGGACATTCTGAACCGCCACGCCACCGACGCCGCAGCAGACATGATCGTTATGGGGGCCTACGGCCATTCGCGCTTCCGGGAGGCTATCTTGGGCGGCGCCACCCGCAACATGTTGGAAAAGGCGACCGTCCCCGTCTTCATGGCGCATTGATCCTGCGACCAAAATGAAATTAAAGGCGCCTCATATCCCGAGGCGCCTTTTCTTTTTACCTGTTGACCTAGCGCGCTTTGCGGATCAGCCCGATCAAGAACAGAAAGATGACCGCTCCAATGGTGGCATGAATGATGGAGGCAAGCGCCCCTCCTCCGACTGCAAAGCCAAGTGCGGGAAAAATCATGCCCGCCAGAAAAGCCCCCACAATGCCAACTATTATGTTGCCAATAATGCCAAAACCGCGCCCCTGCATGATCTTGCCGGACAGCCACCCGGCAAGAGCACCGATGATCAGCATGCCGATCAAGCTTTCGAATTGCATGGCGTTTACTCCTTTGTTTGAAGCAACCTAGCGATCAATGGTCACATCGTCACCAGCTTAGATGTCACCTGCGCACGTAATGCATACCTTGGAAACGGGCCCGCATCGCGCGGGTCTGAGCAGCGACAGCCTTGGTATCATTTCCAGTCAACCCGAGGGCAATCAGCGACGCCAGTTCGGGTGCATCAGCCACAGTCACACCCCGTCGCACCAGTTCCGGCGTGCCAATCCGAAGACCGTTCATATCGCTTGGTACCTCCGCGATGGGCAACCCGATACCACAGGCCAGAAACCCTGCCTGTCGCAAAGTTTTTGACGCGGCCTGCCCGCCCCCGAAGGCTGCAGCCTCAAGTGCGAACTGGTGGGACTGAGTGGCACCGCTGCTCCCTTTGAAGACCGGCAGGCCCAGTTTCTCAAGTTCGACTGCCAGGGCCTGTGACAAAGCGATCATCGCGGCGGCGTAGTCGGTTCCATAGTTTATCCAGTCCAACAGGCTCACCGCCAGCGCCGCCGTTTTTGCCACATCAAAGTTCGCGGTCATTCCAGGAAAAGCAATCGTATCAAGGCGTTCTGCGACCTCCGCATCATTGGTGACGATCAACCCACCTGCAGGGCCACCAAGGCTTTTGTAAGTACTCATAGTCGTCAGGTGCGCGCCTTCATGCAGCGGATTGGCCCAGGCACCCCCGGCGATAATCCCGCATTGATGTGCGGCGTCAAACAGCACCTTTGCGTCCACCTCATCCGCGATGGCACGGATATCCGCCACAGGATGCGGGAACAGATTGAGACTGCCGCCGATTGTAATCAGCTTGGGACGCACCTCTTTCGCAAGCGTGCGAAGGGCAATCAGATCGACGGTATAGCCATCCACATGCACGGGCGCAGGGTGGGTTTTGAGGCCATATAGACCTGCGCAGCCGGCCTCATGATGAGTGACATGCCCGCCCACGGCCGCAGGCGGCGCAATGATTGCATCTCCGGGCTGCGTTAGCGCCATAAAGCCGTAAAGATTGGCCAGCGCTCCAGAACCAACACGCACCTCCGCATAAGTGGCCTGGAACACTTCGGCCGCCAGCTCGGCTGCGATCACCTCGATTTCCTCGATCGCTTCCAACCCCATTTCGTATTTGTCACCCGGATACCCAAGCGATGGGCGGCTGCCGAGCCCCGAAGACAGTACCGCCTCGGCCTTTGGGTTCATGACATTGGTGGCCGGGTTGAGATTGAAGCACTCCTCGTCATGGATCTGACTGTTGCGTGCGATCAGCGCATCGATGCGCGTGCCAATATCGGCAGGGCGCGCGCCTGCGGTGCGTAAAGCAATGTCCTGAACGCGAGTTTCGCACTCGTCCGGCACCCAAGGGCGGGTCAAAAGGGAGGCGGTCATGGTTTTGGTCCTTTTGTGTATCTTGGTCCGCTTCAGTGAAGCCCAGACCCCGACTTGCAGGCAAACCAGATTTTTGAAAAACTAGGGTTAGAAAAATTAAGCCTGCTCATGCCTGTTGCACCGCCCCGCCCCAAATCTCTTCCGCTTACTGCACTGCGCGCCTTTGAGGCGGCTGCACGCCTCGGTAGCTTTGCCTCAGCAGCCCAGGAGCTTGGCGTTTCGGCCGGGGCCATTTCGGCGCAAGTAAAATCCCTTGAAGAAAGCATAGGTTCGCCGCTGTTCCATCGACGCGCCAAGGCGGTCGAACTGACCGCAACAGGAGCCCGCGTCCTACCCGCCTTTTCACAGGCTTTCGATCAACTGGGCGCCGCAGTTCAAAAGCTGCGGGACGAGGCAACGCCGCAAGTGGTCCACATCGCGACTTCGCCTGCGGTTGCACAATACTGGCTTTCTCCACGGCTGCCACGCCTGCGCCGTGATATGCCTCAGGCGAGCATCTCCATCACCGCTCTGGAAACGCCTCCGAACCTCAAACGCACACCTTATGATTTGTGCCTGTTCTTCGACGCTGAGCAAGGAGAGGTGGTCGACACTGATGTCATCTTTCCGGTGTGCAGCCCGGATCTTGCTGCGCGGCTGACAAGGCCAGAAAACCTGCAAGACATCCCCTGCCTTTCGGACAGCACGTGGGAAAGCGATTGGGCGCATTGGCTCGCGGCTGCCGGGCTTAAGGAACAGGTTATACCCAGCGGCCCTGTATACTCACTCTACGCGCTGGCCGTCGAGGAAGCCTTGAACGGCGCGGGTATCCTGATGGGTCATGGAGCGCTGCTGAAGTCTTTTTTGCGCGCCGGACGTCTCGTCGCCCCGTTTGATACCAAGGTGACGCTGCAAAAGCCCCTGCGCCTGTGGCATCTTCCCGGTCGAAGCCCTACAGCGGCAGTCCGCCAAGTAGCCGATTGGCTATCGTCCGGAGAAAATCCGCCAAGCGTAGCCGGTTGACCAGACACACGCGATCTGCGCCGCAATGAGCCTTGAGATAACGCAGCAGCAGTGTGCACAAAAGCCCCGAAACGTCACATCAAGTTTCGTCGATGATATGGAGCCTTATCCGATCATGCCACCATCGCTATCGTCACCCGCCTCTTCCATCAGACGCCCCATGTCTGGAACGGTGACGCGGCGCTTGCCTTCCAGCTCGATCACGCCGTCTTTCTTTAAGGCAGACATCTGGCGACTCACCGTTTCCAGCGTCAGCCCAAGATAGTCCGCCATAGCCTCTCGTGTGAGGGGCAAGTCAAAGGACATCGTATTCGTTGCGCCCTTGGGCGTGAGCGAGGCATCCCTGCGGGCAATGATCGACAGAAGGCTCGCGATCTTTTCCCGCGCGGTCTTGCGCCCCAGAACCAGCATCCATTCGCGTGCCGCATCAAGCTCATCGAGCGTCATCTCAAGAAGACGATGCGCGATATGGGGGGTTCTGGCCATCAGCTCCTCAAACGGCCGTTTGCGGAAACAGCACATGACAACCTCGGTGGTGGCCACAACGTTATAGGCCGCGCCATCGCGTCCGGGGCGGCCCACAAAATCACTGGGCAGCAGCAGACCCACCATCTGGGTGCGCCCGTCCTCCATTGTTTGGGTCAGAGTGGCTATGCCTGAAACAACCGAGCCGACGAAGTTCATGACATCACCAGACCAGATAATCGGCTGTCCCGCCTCGTAGGTGCGATAGTATTTGATCGCATCCAGTTCTCCGAGTTCACCGGCGTCGCACCGAGAGCAGACGGCACGGTGGCGGATTGGGCAATCACCGCACTTTACGGGCGAGAATGTGGGGGCGTTCATGGCAAATACCGATTGATCTGGGTCAATGTTTCTGTTCGCGGGTAGCCCTAACGTTAATTCGATGGGACAGAAATCACAATTGGCAAGCTACGGTTTGTTCGACGCCAAAGTGCCGCGGTACACCAGTTACCCGACGGTGCAGGATTTTTGCGCAGATGTGGATGCAACTGTCTTTGCTGATTGGCTCATGCGTATTCCCCCCGGCAGTCAGGTTTCCCTCTACGTTCATATCCCATTCTGCCGCAAACTGTGCTGGTTCTGCGCCTGCCGAACTCAAAGCGCGCAATCAGACGAACAGGTGCGTCACTACGTTGAGGCGCTCAAGGCGGAGATGGCGCTCATCAAGTCCCGGCTTCCCGAGGGCGTGACACTGTCCCACGTGCACTGGGGCGGCGGCACACCCAACCTTTTGGCCGGGGATATGATTCGCACGCTGGCAAAAGCACAATATGACCTGGCACCACTTGTTCCCGACGGAGATTTCTCCGTTGAGATTGACCCGAACGAATGCAGCGCTGAAGGACTGGATGCGTTGTGCGAAGCCGGGATGACGCGTGCCTCCATCGGGGTGCAAGACTTTGATATCGAGATCCAGCAGGCCATAGGTCGTTTGCAAAGCTACGAGGCCACTCACTGCCTGATTGAAATGCTGCGCGGCCGCGGTGTGGACGACATAAGCGCCGATCTTCTTCTTGGCTTGCCGCACCAGACTCCGGAACAATTGACCGAAACGGTACAAAAGCTCCTGTCGTTCTCGCCGGACAGGATCGCCGCATATTTGTATGCTCATATGCCTTCGGTCGCGCGGCGCCAAGCGATGATACCGTCTGAAACCCTCCCTACCCCAGAAGCCCGTCTCGAACTGTTTGAAACCGCAAAACGGCTGTTCCTGTGGGATGGCTACCGCGAGGTTGGCATCGATCACTTTGCCCGCGGCGAAGACAACCTTGTCAGGGCTCAGAGTGAGGGGCGCCTGCGCCGCAGCTTCCAAGGTTACACTGACGACACCAATGATGTGCTGATTGGCATAGGGGCATCAGCCATTTCGCGCTTCCCTCAGGGGTACATTCAGAACGCAACCGGCACCACCGCCCACGCTGAAGCAATTGCCGGGGGCACGTTTTCTTCCTGCCGAGGGCACATCTTTGAAGGAGAGGACCAAGTCCGTGGCCGCCTGATCGAAGCCCTTCTGTGCGATTTTCGAATTCAGCGCGACGACATCCTCGCGCGCTTTGCCGTGTCTGCCAAATGGCTCGAAATGATTTTGGAGAAAACGGCCAGCGCCTTTCCCGGCATGATCGAAGTGACGCAGGACGGGCTGTTCCTTCGGGAGCATGCACGGCCTCTGACACGTGTGATTGCGCGCTCTCTCGATGCTCACGCCTTTGGCACCGCAGGTCAACCTTCAACCACCTGATTGCCTTTGCTGCGCAGCACGACGGTGCCTCCCACCCTTCGCAGGTGCCTGATATAAAATGCTTCCGTTAGGCTAGCGCACCTGCAGGCCGATAAGCACCTTGCCTTCAGGTACCCGTTTTCAGCGTGTCGCAGCGAGAAGCTGACGGGTGTAGTCTTCGCGCGGAGCTTCGAACAGAGTTCTGGCCTCTCCGGCCTCTACAACGTCACCCTGTTTCATTACGATCATCTTGTGCGACATGGCCCTTACAACGTGCAAATCGTGGGAAATGAACAGATAGGCCAGCCCGTAGCGTGCCTGCAGATCCCTTAGCAGATCGACAATCTGAACCTGAACAGTCATATCGAGCGCCGAGGTCGGCTCATCCAGCACCACAAGGCGCGGGCGCAGGACCATGGCGCGGGCAATAGCGATGCGCTGGCGCTGACCGCCTGAAAACTCATGCGGGTAACGGTCCATGGCAGCGGGATCGAGGCCCACCTCTTCCATCACCTCGGCCACCAGATCGCGGGTATCGCGGTGCTGGTCCACCTTGTGGATCGCCAAACCTTCAGAGATGATCTGCGCGCAGGTCATGCGCGGGCTGAGCGAGCCGAAAGGATCCTGAAACACGATCTGCATATCCTTGCGCAGGCGCCGCAGATCACGCGTAGACCATTGCCGCAGATCCTCACCTCGAAACCGCACCTCCCCTTCGGAGGCAATCAGCCGCATGATCGCAAGCGCCAGCGTGGTCTTGCCAGACCCGCTTTCTCCGACAATGCCCAGGGTCTCTCCAGCACGGACCGACAGTGACGTCGGATTGACCGCCTTCACATGGCCCACGGTCCGCTTCAACAGCCCCTTCTGAATCGGGAACCAGACCTTGAGATTGGATGTACGGATCAGCTCTTCGGCGCCTTCGGGCACCGGCGCAGGTTGGCCAGAGGGTTCAGCAGCCAGCAGTTTCTGGGTGTAGGGGTGCTGCGGGTTGGCAAAGATTTCATCTGCCGGGCCGCTCTCGACAATCTCGCCGCCCTTCATCACACAGACCCGGTCGGCAATGCGGCGCACGATGGCAAGATCGTGGGTGATGAACAAAAGGCCCATGCCTTCGCTCTGTTTCAGCTCTGCCAGCAGATCGAGAATCTGCGCCTGAATGGTGACATCCAGCGCCGTTGTCGGCTCGTCCGCGATGAGGATCTCGGGCTTGTTGGCCAGTGCCATGGCAATCATGACCCGCTGGCGCTGCCCGCCAGAAAGCTCATGCGGATATGCGCCGAGCCGCGTTTCCGCATCGCGGATCCCGACCTTAACGAGCAGCTCGAGAATCCGGTCCCGCGCCGCCTGCCCCACCAAGCCCTGATGCAGAGCCAGCGATTCCGAAAGCTGCTTTTCGATCGTATGCAGCGGGTTGAGAGAGGTCATCGGCTCTTGGAAGATAAAACTGATGTCATTGCCCCGCAGGCGCATCAGGTGCTTTTCATCTGCGCCGACCATTTCTTCGCCCTTGTAAAGGACCGAGCCGCTGACATTGGCGCTATCTCCCAGCAAAGACACGGTGGACAGCGCCGAAACAGACTTCCCCGACCCGGATTCCCCCACCAGGGCCACCGTTTCACCGCGATCCACGGCAAAGGAGACGCCTTTCACGGCCTCTGTCGTCTTGCCGTCCTGCCGGAAGGAGACGCGCAGGCCTTTGACCTCCAGTATCGCAGTCATGAGAAGGTCTTCCTTGGGTCAAACGCATCGCGGATGCCTTCAAAGATGAAGACCAGAAGCGACAGCATGATGGCAAAGGTAAAAAAGGCGGTGAAAGCAAGCCAGGGCGCCTCAAGGTTCTGTTTTGCCTGCAGCGTCAACTCCCCTAGCGAGGGCGCGGAAGACGGCAGACCAAAGCCAAGAAAGTCGAGCGAAGCCAGCCCGCCGATGGTGCCGGTCACGATAAAGGGCAGCATGGTCAGCGTTGCCACCATCGCGTTGGGGAGCATGTGGCGGAACATGATGGTCATATTGCCCACGCCCAAAGCCTTGGCCGCGCGCACGTATTCCAGGTTGCGCGCCCGCAAAAATTCGGCCCTGACGACACCCACAAGGGCCGTCCAACCAAAGAGGATCATCAGGAACACAAGCAGCCAGAAACTGCGCCCCAGTATCGCGAACATGATGATGATGACGTAAAGCGTCGGCGTCGATGACCAGATCTCGATGAATCGCTGGAACAGAAGGTCGAGCCAACCACCAAAGTAGCCCTGTATCGCACCTGCCGCAATCCCGACGACCGTGGCCGCGCCGGTCACGATCAGGGTAAAGACGATGGACAAACGGAAGCCATGAATGACCCGCGCCAGAACATCGCGTTTGGTGTCGTCGGTGCCAAGAAGGTTCTGCCCGTTGGGTGGCAGGGGCGCTGCGCCGGGCCGGTCCACGGTGGTGTTGTAGGAATAGGGAATGGGGGGCCAGATGGTCCAGCCTTTGTAGAAATCCTCGCCCGCATAAGTACCTGCGTCGATGTCCTCAAGGATGCCTTCGGGATCGTCGAAACAGTCCAGATTGCCGCCAGACTGGATCAGGCATTCCACTTCAGGGTCCCTGTAGACGGCCTCGGTCCTGAAATCACCGCCAAAGGCCGTTTCGGGGTAGAACTTGAAGATCGGCATGAACAACTCGCCGCGATAGCTGACGAGGATCGGCTTGTCGTTGGCGATGAACTCGGCAAAGAGCGACAGCACGAACAGGACAGAGAAGATCCAGAACGACCAATAAGCGCGCGTGTTGCGGCGAAAGTTGTTCCAGCGGCGCTGGTTGAGCGGGGACAATGCCATGGCTCAGCCCTCCCTCTTGTCGAAATCAATGCGCGGATCGACAAGCACGTACATGATGTCGGAAATGATGCCGACGACGAGGCTCATCAGACCAAAGATAAAGAGTGTGCCAAAGATCACCGGGTAATCGCGCGCCACTGCCGCCTCGAACCCAAGACGCCCAAGTCCGTCGAGCGAAAAAATCGTCTCGATAATGAGGCTGCCGGAGAAAAACACGCCGATAAAGACCGCCGGAAAGCCCGCGATCACGATCAGCATCGCGTTGCGAAAGACGTGACCATAAAGAACGCGGCTTTCGCTCAGCCCCTTGGCGCGGGCGGTCATGACATACTGTTTCTTGATCTCGTCCAGGAAGGAGTTCTTGGTCAGCAATGTCAGCGTCGCGAAGGAGGCGATGGTGGAGGCCACAACCGGCAGGGTGATGTGCCAGAAATAATCGCCGATTTTGCCAAGAAGACTCAGCTCTTCCCAATTGTCCGAGGTAAGGCCCCGCAACGGAAAAATCTGCCAGTAGGAGCCGCCCGCAAAAAGGACCAGCAACATAATGGCAAAGAGAAAGCCCGGAATGGCATAGGCTGCGATGATGACGCCGCTAGTCCAGGTGTCAAAGCGCGACCCATCGTTCAGCGCCTTGCGGATGCCCAGCGGAATCGAGATGATATAGGCAATGAGCGTCGACCACAGGCCCAGCGAAATCGATACCGGCATCTTTTCAAGCACCAGATCGGTTACCTCAATCTTGCGGAAATAGCTCTCTCCGAAATCGAACCGCAGGTAGTTGCCGATCATCTGGATGAAGCGCTCCAAAGGCGGCTTATCAAGGCCGAATTGAGCGGTGAGTTCTTCTATCAGCTCGGGCGGCAGGCCCTGACGGCCTGCATAGCTGTCGTTGGCACCCAGGGTTTCGGTGGCGCCAGTGTCACCGCCGCCACCGGCAAAGCCTTCAAAGACGTCGCCGCTGCCCTGCATCTGGGCGATGATCTGCTCCACCGGGCCTCCGGGGACGAACTGCACAAGGGCAAAGTTGATCACCATGATCCCGAAAAGGGTCGGGATGATCAGCAGAAACCGCCTGAGGATATAGGCTGCCATGGCCCGCGCCTATCGCAGGGCGCCAGAGGCCTTTAGGTCGGCCTCCTTGTCGCCGTTGACCCACCAGATGTCCAGCCAGCCAGAGGAGAAAGGCGGCAGATTCTCGGGGTATTCATACATCCGCCAATAGGCGAGCCAGCTTACGTCCAGATACCACGTCGGCACCATGAAACGCTTGGCCCGCAGCACACGATCAAGGGCGCGGGTATTGGCGTATAGGTCTTCCTGCGTGGTGGCCTTCACGATATTGCCGATCAGCGCGTCCACCGCGGGGTCCGCAAGGCCCGCCGGGTTGAAGACGGAATATTGATGCGCCTCGGATCCGAACTGCTGATAAAGACCAGTCGAAGGCTCCAGAGATTTCGGATAGGCGAAAGAGACCATATCAAAGTCTTTTTCGCGGCGGCGACTGGTGTACTGGGCAAAATCCACACGGTTCAAAACCGCCTCGATTCCCATGGTCTGCAGATTGGTGATAAAGGGCTGAACGATCCGCTCCAGCACCGGGCTGTCGAGCAGGAATTCGATCTTGAGCACCTCGCCTGCGGCATTGCGGCGGATACCGTCATTGCCGACGATCCATCCGGCCTCATCCAGCAGCTTCATGGCGCGGCGCAGGTTGCGCCGGTCCGAGGGGCGTTCGGGCTTGGAGCTATGTGCCATCACCGCCGATTCGGTCAGAATCGACGGATCAATCTGATCGCCAAGCGCTTCGAGAACTTCTTTTTCCAGGCCTGTCGGCAGATCCTTGGCTTCCAGCGCGGTATCCTGCCAGAAAGAAGAGCGATGCCGGAACAGCCCGTATTGCAGGCTCTCGTTGGTCCACTCGAAATTATAGGCCAGTTGCACCGCCTCGCGCACCCGAATGTCCTGAAACACCGGGCGCAAAAGGTTCATCACGAAGCCGTTGGCGGCGGGCACATTCCCATCTGGGATCTCGTCCTTGATCACGTCGCCGCGCGAAACCGCATCGAATTCATAAGCCGTCGCCCAGTTCTTGGAGTTATTCTCGGTCCGCAGGGTGTAGACACCAGCCTTGAACCCTTCCATCGCCGCAATCGCATCGCCGAAATACTCGATACGCAGGCGATCATAATTGTGACGACCCTTGTTCACATTCAGATGCCAGCCCCAATAGTCTGGATTACGCTGGTACACGATGCGCTGGTTCACATTGAAGCTATCCAGAACGTAGGGGCCCGAGCCGATGCCGGGATCAAGACGCGGCTCATCCAGACGGCGGTTTTCAGGATCGGCGTCGAACCAGGCTTTCGAGAAAACCGGCGTACCACCAACCTGAGTGATCATAGCGCGACGAGGAAAATCCGGGGAGAAATAGAACTTCACCCGATGCGAATCGAGCGCTTCTGCCTTGGGGATGCGTTTACGCACCGCCTCTGCATAGGACTGCAGGCCCTGATCCAAGAGGATGTTGTGGGAAAAGACCACATCCTCTGCCGTGACTGGCGTGCCGTCGGAAAACCGCGCCTCGGGGCGCAGATTGAAGATCACCCAGTCCTGACTCTCCGGATACTCAAGGCTTTCTGCGATCAACCCGTAATAGGAGCCCGGCTCATCGTAGGATTCGATCAGCAGGCTTTCCAGATGATAGGAGGCCAGCGCCCCGGCCCGTCCTTTGCGCGTGAAGGGGTTCATGCTGTCAAAGGTGCCAACGGCTGAAATCGACATCTCGCCGCCCTTGGGGGCATCGGGGTTGACGTAGTCGAAATGCTCAAAGCCCTCGGGGTACTTCAACTCGCCGAACTCGGCAAAGCCGTGACTCTTGATGATCACCTCGTCTGCGCGAGCCTGAATGCTGAACCCGAGGAGCAGCAGAATCACACTCAGGAAAAATGCGCCATGCAGCATCCATGCTTTGCTTTGCTGGCCGACCGTGATGACCTTTGCTTCCGTTTTGACCGCGATCTGGCGTGATCTCATCTGCCTTAACCTCCGCTGTCCGGTGTTCAAGCGTTCCGGATTTTTCCCATATTTCAAGCTAATGGCAGGCGGGCGCAACATTCAAGTTGTGATGCGGTCACAGTCGTTTGAGATTGGAGCGATTTCACGCCGGTTTAGCCATACTGGCCGCTACCGTCACCGTAAAAAGAAAAGGCCGCTGAGGATCAGCGGCCTTTGAATAGCGTTCCTGAGAAACCTCAGATCAATCGTCCAGACTATCCAGATAAGCGATGAGATTTACGCGGTCTTCGATCTTTCTCAGGCCCGAGAAAGACATTGTGGTGCCGGGCACATAGGCCGAGGGGCGCTCAAGGAAGGCGTCCAGGTTTTCTGGGGTCCAGTCGCCCGACATGGCCGCAAGAGCACCAGAGTAACCGAAGCCATCAGCGGCGGCCTTGGGGCGACCAACAACGCCATATAGGTACGGGCCAGTTGCGTTTTCACCGGCTTCAAGTTTATGGCACGCGGCGCATTTCTTGTAGACCCTGGCACCTTTGCCAACGTCTGCGGAGGCCATCAGCTCATCGAAGCTGACTTCTTCCATCTCTTCTGCTGCGCCACCTGCCTCTTCCACTTCAATCACATAGGAGGCCTGGCCGTGGCTCTCCACGTGGTACAGTTCCTCTGCGGCCCATTTGCCCAGAAGGAACACGAGGAACGCGCCGCAAAACCCTGCGGTCGCTTTGGTAAGGGTCATCGTGTCAAACATGATCGCGAGTCCATTTCAGCTGTCTGGAGGCGTGTCTAAGGCTTCCCCTCTCAAGTAGCAAGGTGTAGACAGCGCGACGAAACGCCCGAGTATCCAAGATTTGCAGGAAAGTCGCACTTATGTCCGGAAAAATTGCCATTCAGGGGGAACTGGGCTCTTACAGCCACGAGGCCTGCCGCAACGCGCGACACAGTATGGAAGTGCTGCCCTGCCGCAACTTTGAGGATGCGATTGAAGCCGTAAGAAGCGGCGAGGCCGACGAGGCTATGCTGCCCGTGGAAAACTCGACCTATGGCCGTGTGGCCGACATTCACCGCCTTTTGCCGCACAGCGGCCTGCATATTGTCGAAGAGGCGTTCGTGCGGGTGCACATCAATCTTCTGGGCGTGCCCGGCGCCCGGCTGGAGGATATCCGCGAGGCTAAATCGCATCTGGTGCTTCTACCGCAATGCGGAGAATTCCTGCGCAAACATGACATCCTTGGGCGCGTCAGCCCAGACAATGCCCGCGCCGCCCGTGATGTCGCCGAGGCCGGAGACAAACACGTGGCCGCACTGGCAAGCGAGCTGGCAGGGGAGATTTACGGTCTCGATGTGATCGCCCGTCATATCGAAGACAACGGAGACAATACGACCCGCTTCCTGATCATGTCGCGCGAACCGGACTATAGCCGCCGCGGGGCACATGGGATGATCACCAGTTTCGTCTTTCAGGTCCGCAACATTCCGGCCGCGCTTTACAAGGCGATGGGCGGTTTTGCGACCAATGGCATCAACATGACAAAACTGGAAAGCTACATGGTGGACGGCTCCTTCACCGCAACCCAATTCTATGCCGATATCGAAGGCCATCCCGAGGATCCAAACGTAAAATTGGCCATGGACGAACTGGCCTATTTCACGACAAACATTGAAATCCTCGGCGTCTACCCTGCAGACAATGGCCGGTATTGAACCGAGACGTCATACGCCTGCAGGTGCGGCCTGTCAGTCGCGTAAGCATAATTAATTGCAGGGGATTGGGGGATAAGGTGAGAGGTTGGACATCGACCCAAGCGGGGCTCGTTGTGGCTGCTTCCTTCCGGACCTGACCAGGTTGGCGAGGCGCTTGCCCGCGCCAACCTCTCGAATCCCGATATAGGCGGCTGTCGCGGCAATGACAAGGGCAGTGCGCTCCTGTGAACCGCACGCTGAGCACCTGCGGAGCGCAGAGCACCTGCAGCCGAACGCGTCTGCAGCGGCGTTCCTGCTACAGGGACAACACCAGCTTCAAAAAACCCGTGGAGGTGATCCCGTCACGGCGGGCGCACCCATCTGGAAGCTCATCAAGGTAATCGACCGCATCGGGGCTGGTATAGGTCGCCACCTTGGCGCCCTGAAGGCCAGAAAACCGCCATGGATAATCCAGTTCCATCAACGGATCCTCGGGAAGGCGTCCGGCAACATAATCCCGTATCACGTCACGTATGCGGATTGTCGGCAACGGAACGCTCGCCGCTTCCTTGACCATCTGGAAGTTGCCTCCGCCACTCACACGGTAGCTGTTGGCCACCACCGCGAATTGCTGCGTGGGTGATATAGGGCGCCCACCGACCGTAACGTTGCGAATGCGACTTGCGGACGGCATGACCCTTTGGCCCGAAATAGAAAACCTCGGGGGCTGCGACAGATCGATTTCATAGTTCAACCCGAACAGGACGTCGAAATTGTGTCCGGCTCTTTCCGGATCAACCAGATCGCATTCCGTAGAATTGGAGGCAATTTGGTTAAAAACGCCCGCCGACATTTCAAGCCAATCCAGAACCTGTGCACCAGTGGCAACCACCAGCCGCAACTCATTCGGGAAGATATGCAAATCTGCCACATTGCGCATGCAAAGCGGCCCGCTCTGGATGTCGGTATAGTGGCTCGGCCCGGATCGCCCACCGAATTTCCCCGGCGCGGCGGCTGACAACAGGGGCAACGCCCCGGCGGCAGTTTCATGCAACAGCGGCCTCACAGCAGCGGCCTGTGCCGCAGCCGCGAGCTTGAGACCAAGATCCTGACCGAACAAAGTGAAGAAGGAATGCAAAGGGACTTCGCTGTGGCCCACGGGCTGACGCATTCGCGCACGCGTTGCTTCGTGCGCGGTTTCCAGAATCCCGACCAGTTCAGGGGCTTCCTCGACAAGCGAGACGAGTGTTCCGTCCTGCCGCCGCTCACAGATCGGATGCAGACGCGCGAAGCCGTCCGTTACCTGCCAGCCCTTTGCCCCAAAAACCACGTTCAGATCGATCTCACCCAGATGTGAGCCGTGTGCACCTGCCATCACAACCGGCTTGTCGAATGGATGTTCGCCATGTGGCAAGGTCTTGTGGGTATGCCCCCCGATCACCGCGTCGATCTCATCGATCTCAACAATCGGCACCAAAGCGTTTTCCATGCCCGGAACAGTGTCGCGTGCACCGACACCCGTATGAGCCAGCGCAACGACAATATCGCAGCCACCCGCACGCAACTCCAAAGCCTTGTCCCGCGCGGTCTGAACCATGTCGGCCACGGTCACCTGCCCTTTGAGGAGATGTGCGTCCCAAGTGACAGTCTGCGGAGGCAGCACAGACAAAACGCCCACCCGCAAAGGCGGAACACCCTCACAGGCCTTCATGTCGCGTTCAAGAATTACACTGCTGACAAAAGGCAGCTTGCGCCCCGGCTCGACCGACAACATGTTCGAGCACACAACTGGACAAGGGGCCTGCTCAAGGACCGTCTCCAGCGTTTCAAGACCAAAGTTGAAGTCGTGATTGCCAAGGCCGATTGCATCATATCCCAGCGCTTCGAAGGCCTGCATGACAGGGTGCGGTACCCTCGGCGTGTCAAACGATGTCTCGCCGATCGGTGCGCCCTGAAATGAATCCCCGTTGTCCAGTAACAGTGTAACCCCGCCGACCTCTGCCACTTGCGCCCGGGCTTCAGTAATCAGGGATGCAGTGCGACACAGCCCGACGCTGGGGTCCGAACGGTCCGCGTAGTAGTCATGGCTTCGCAGGTTGCTGTGAAGATCGGTCGTCGCCAGCAGGCGCAGCACCCCATTTCGCTGCGCCGGGAGCCGTTCCGTTTCAGTCATATGTCTTCACCTGCAACTTGCACGGCCTGCTCCGTTCATCCCCTGGTCGTGCCCCGAGCCGGTCACGTTTACCCTGTTGAATCAGCCTTTCACCGATTTGCAAAGTCACCATTTATGAGGATGTTAACGATTGTGGCGCAGATGACGAAAATTAGGCCGGTATTCCGCCAGTTTCCAGCGCCCAACCGGTCAGCTACCGACAAATCTCCGTCTATTACCGCAAAACTATCGGGACGCACCCGCCCTGACAGGCTGGTCATTGCTCGCGTTTACAGCCATCAATGGCCGCAGCGGGGCCAAATGGCGGCTTTGGAGACGGGCAGAATAAGGAAACTGACATGAAACGCGCCGAAGAGGTTACCTTTGGGGGTGGAGGCCTGGACCGTTGCGCACATCTGCGATCGGATGTTGCAGCAATGGAAGCCGCCTGGAGTGCCAAGGAGACAAAGGTCCTTTTGGTGTGGCGCGGCAAGCCCCTGTGTCAGCGTGATGGGGAGACGAAAGCGGCCTCAAGCCTCGCATGGACCTCATCCCACCATCCGGTCCTGGCAGGCCATGCAGGAACCCGGCTATATCTTGGGCAAATGCACGATGAGGCCGCCGTTTTCGCCTGTGACATCAGCAGTTGGCAACCCGACGCACTTGATGAGATGGCGCTGGCCAGTTTTGCGGACATCAGCGAACAACAGCACCCCGACCTGCCTGATGGCCAGGTTTTCGCCGAGTTGCGACGGGTGATGACGCGCCTTGCCCCGAAAGAGGCGGAAATGGCGGCAACGTCCAGGGCGCTGTTGTCATGGCATGACTCCCATCAATTCTGCGCCCGTTGCGGACACCCCAGCGACATCACCCAAGGTGGCTGGCAACGCACCTGCCCGAAATGCAAGGCCGGGCACTTTCCACGCACTGATCCTGTCGTGATCATGCTCATAACCCAAGGAGATGCGGTGTTGATGGGCCGCTCGCCGGGGTGGCCGGAAGGGATGTACTCCCTGCTCGCCGGCTTCGTCGAACCTGGCGAAACGCTGGAGGCCGCGGTTCGGCGGGAGGTTTTTGAGGAGGTCGGGATCAAAGTCGGTGACGTATCGTATCTGTCCAGCCAACCCTGGCCATTCCCCATGTCCTTGATGTTTGGCTGCAAAGGCACTGCGCTGACGCGCGATATCAAGATTGATCCGGTCGAAATCGAAGATGCCATGTGGGTCAGTCGTCAAGAGATGATGACGGCCTTCGCCGGAGACCATCCCGTATTGAAGCCGGCTCGAAAAGGCGCAATTGCACATTTTCTTTTGCAGAACTGGCTCGCAGACACTCTGGACTAACGGGGCTTTCCAAAGCATTCTCGAACCTCACGGACAACGGGACCAACAGACCCCCGGCAAAAGGCAGCAAAGCTATGGACTTCAACAGCAAACACGACATTGAGGCTCCGATCGCGGAGGTGTTCGAAGCTCTTTGCGACTTTGAAAGCTTTGAAAGATCAGCCTTTCGTCGCGGCGTAGAAGTGCAGCGCCTGGGGGATATCGACGCGCCCGGGAAAGGGTTGGCCTGGGACGCCAAGTTCACTTTCAGAGGCAAAGCTCGGGAACTTCGCATTACGCTCTCCTCATACGAACCCGTCACGCGTCTTGTCTTGAACGGGGAAAGCAACGCCTTGAAGGGTCAAACCGAGATCGACCTGGTGGCACTGTCTCCCAACCGCACCCGGCTGAGCGTCGCTCTCAGCGTTTCAGCCAAGACCCTTTCCGGCAGGCTGTTGATGCAATCCTTCAAACTTGCCCGCGGCAGCATGGAACGAAAGTTCAACGCCCGCATCGCTGACTTTGCCAGCATGACCGAAGAAAAGCTCACCCGACAGGTGTGATGGTTCCGCCGTGGTCCCGTCGGCTTGTTGGTCTGTGACCCCGTAAAGCAAGCATAGCCGACGCAAGGTCCTCGACGTTGTGCGCCTTTTCATCCGGCGGACAGTCGCGAGTACTCAAATATCTGAATTAACGAGCCGGCAGAACGGCAGATACCAACAAAGCCGATGTTTACCCGCGCCTCAAAAGGGTCTCGAAATGAAAAAGGGAACGTGGTGTGGTCGGGGCGCGTCGGCGGCCTGATCAATTCCACGACTGCCCCCGCAACTTTAGGTGGAGAGCGACTTCGGACGATTCACTGGTCAAAGCACATGCCGTGACCGGGAAGGACCGAAAAAACGACAACCCGCGTGTCAAGAGACCTACCATCAAAGAACTCGAAACCGGGCTGGACGTCCGAGGACAGGCCCGAGGCCGCGTCGATCCGGCGCAGACTGCCCGCCATGCCCTCTCCCGGTCAACCGTCCTGCCGCAAGGGCGGAGGGTGCAATGATCTGGACAGCACATCCACACGAGCTTGCCTCTACCATACGCCAGTACAGCAGCGAGGCCTGCCCCGCACCAAGGCGGATGCTGAATGGCCTGTCCCAAGCAGTGCACTCTGCCGGTGCGGCATCCCAAAACATTTTCGAAGTGGCCGACGATAGCATCCTCGATGGATGATATCGTCAGTGCCCTGCCCGCTTATTCGCACCTCACGACCAGATCCGCTTGTTCTGCGATGTCCAGCCCGGGACAAATCGCATGGACCTCAATCGCGTTGCCGATGCCATTCTGGGCCCGTCGGAACATGCCAACCTGTGGCAGCTTCCCAGCCACTTGCCTTGCGCGATCAGACAAGCCCTTCCGCTGAACGCCCCCAAATCCACAGAAACATGATCGTCGGCCCTACAGCGTTCGGCGTTTAGGGCACAACAACGATATCGGCGCTTCAGCAGGCCCAGCCATCAGCAAATCCTGGCGCCCGCAGCGCGCCTTGCGCGCTGCCCGGCCGAGCGCAAGGCCGCCCCGTTTTCGGGGCAAGGACGGGCAGACGCGCTGCCTTTCAAGTCATCGTTTTGCTCGCGGACCCAGATCTGTGGGCTGCCCTGCGCGCGCCCAGGCGAGCTGCTCTTCGGTCTCGACCGCGCAGGGCCGTGCCATACGCAATCTGCTCAAAGCCCATTCTGCTGTCTCGCCGCATTCGATCATAAGACGCAGCGCGGCCATTCCCGAGCGCCCACACCCCCCGCGGCAATGAATCAAGACGCGTCCGCCCCCCTCCAAAGCATGCCGTGCCAAAGCACTGACATCGGGCCATTCGGCGTTCACCTCGGCCTTCGGCACTGCAAAGTCCTCAACCGGCAAATGCGCCCAGCGGCTCCCGATGCTTTGAAAATCAACGCCAATCGAGGCCGCCCCGATGGCCACATGCTCGGCCTCGGTCGTCATTGATATCACAAGCCCCGGTTGCCAGTCGTGGATCAGCTCCATATCCCCCTTGTAGTCGCCGGACGCACCCGGCAAGGGGCAGATTGCCAGAATGCCGTTTGCTACCGAAACAGCAAATATCGTGAACGGCTGGTTGGCTTGATCTGTCGACGGGCTGGTTTGCTGCTCCTCCATGCCACCCTCCACCATACAAAAAAACTGTGCCACCTCGCGCCGAAACGGGTCAACAGCGGTGGACGAACTCCTCTTGCTTCCCTACCCTGTAGCCTGCCCCGAAACGGCCTGGCCGCAAGCAGCAAGAGACAGCATGAGCGACACTCCCACCCTCGATCCCGCAACCGGATCTGGCACGGTCCCGACTGACAGCCCAGCAGATGCCAATCAGGGGCAGTACCAAGTTCTCGCCCGAAAGTACCGCCCCGAGACCTTTGCAGATCTCGTCGGTCAGGACGCCATGGTGCGCACGCTGAAGAACGCCTTTGCGGCCAATCGCATCGCACAGGCCTTTATCATGACGGGGATCCGGGGCACCGGGAAAACCACGACGGCACGGATCATCGCCAAGGGCATGAACTGCATCGGAGCCGACGGCACTGGAGGCCCCACAACCGAGCCCTGCGGTGTTTGCGAACATTGCAAGGCGATCATGGAGGGGCGCCATGTGGACGTGATGGAGATGGACGCCGCCAGCCGCACCGGCGTCGGTGACATCCGCGAGATCATCGATTCGGTCCAGTACCGCGCCGCCTCGGCTCGCTACAAGATCTACATCATCGACGAAGTTCACATGCTGTCGACCAGCGCTTTCAACGCGCTTCTGAAAACACTTGAGGAACCCCCGGCGCATGTGAAGTTCATCTTCGCCACCACCGAGATCCGCAAGGTGCCGGTAACGGTGCTGTCGCGCTGCCAGCGCTTTGATCTGCGCCGCATTGAGCCTGAGGTGATGATCGCGCTCCTGCGCAAGATCGCCACCTCCGAAGGCGCCGAAATTGCCGAGGACGCGCTGGCGCTGATCACCCGCGCCGCCGAAGGCTCGGCCCGCGATGCGACCTCGCTGCTGGATCAGGCAATCTCCCATGGCGCGGGAGAGACCACCGCCGATCAGGTCCGCGCCATGCTGGGTCTTGCCGACCGGGGGCGGGTCTTGGACCTGATGGACATGATCCTGCGCGGCGATGCGGCTGCGGCGCTTAGCGAACTCTCCTCGCAATATGCCGAAGGCGCAGATCCCCTCGCCGTGCTGCGCGATCTGGCAGAGATCACCCACTGGGTCTCGGTCGTGAAAATCACGCCCGATGCCGCCGAAGACCCCACCATCAGCCCCGATGAGCGCGCCCGTGGGCAGCAGATGGCCGAGGCCCTGCCGATGCGCGTTCTGACCCGCATGTGGCAGATGCTATTGAAAGCGCTCGAAGAGGTCGCCGCCGCACCCAATGCAATGATGGCGGCAGAAATGGCTGTGATCCGCCTAACCCATGTAGCAGACCTGCCCAGCCCTGAAGAATTGATCCGAAAGCTGCAGGATATGCCGCCCCCGCCCCCCGGTGGAGGTGGAGGGACGCCCATGCTCAGCATGGGCGCGCCTGCGGCGAGCGGGGGAGGCGGGGCCTCGGCTACCGCCTCGGCCCCGCCACAAGGCGCACCGTCTGGAGGCCCCTCCGGCGGTATGACCATGTCGCACCACGGACAGGGACAGGTCACCGCGCTGGCCCCCGCCGCGCAAAGCGCCCTCGCCCGCTATCCCAGCTTCGAGCACGTGGTAGAGTTGATCCGCACCAACCGCGACGTGAAACTGCTGGTCGAGGTGGAAACCGGCGTACGCCTCGTCTCGTACCAACCGGGACGGATCGAATTCACGCCGCATGCCAATGCCCCGCGCGACCTGGCCGCCCGCCTCGGCACCGCCCTGCAGAACTGGACCGGCAATCGCTGGGTCGTGACCATCACCCCCGATGGCGAGGCCCCGACCATTGCCGAGGTGCGCGACGCCGCCGAAAACGCCCTGCGCGAAAAAGCCACCGAGCACCCGATGGTCCAAGCGGTTCTGGAAAGCTTCCCCAAAGCCAAGATCACCCGCATCCGCACCGCCGAGGAACTGGCCGCAGAAGTGCAGGCCGAGGCCCTCCCGGAAGTGGAGGACGAATGGGATCCCTTCGAGGACAGCTGATCGCCGTAAGCCCCTCGCCGCGCGAGCGGCGCCTAGCCCAACCGGCGCCTGCATATCTGTGATATGCAGCGCGACGCGCGGGAGCATAGTGTTTCACCGCGTTCATATCCGGCAAATCCCTTGTGCCATTGGCCCGCACCTCATATCTAGGCACCAAACCAGACTTCAGGAGAACACAGATGCTCAAAGGCCTCGGCGGTCTTGGCGATATGGCCAAGATGATGAAATCGGCTCAGGAACTGCAAACCAAGATGGCGCAGATGCAGGAAGACCTGCACAATGTCATGGTCACCGGCGAAGCGGGCGCGGGCCTCGTGAAAGCCACCGCCTCGGCCAAGGGCGACCTCAAGGCGCTGGATATCGACCCGTCGATCTTCAACGGCGATGACAAGGAAATGGTCGAGGACCTGATCCTCGCTGCCATCAAGGACGCCCAGTCCAAAGCAGCCGAAAAGGCGCAGGAAGAAATGACCAAGCTGACCGAAAGCATGGGTCTACCCAAGGACATCAAGCTGCCGTTCTGAAGGCGGCCCCTTCAAGGCACAAGGAAAAAGGCGGCTTCGGTCGCCTTTTTTTTGTAGCCGCGGCCACGACGCAAACAAAACCTGAACGTTGTCCGCAACGCCCCTTGCCTTTGGCCCGTGCGGTGAGACTATATGGCGAGACCTACGAAAGCTTCTGCGATGCAAGACCGCTCCACCAGCGATATCGAGACCCTGATCGACCTGATGGCGAAACTGCCGGGCATGGGCCCGCGCTCGGCCCGCCGCGCGGTGCTGCATCTGGTGCGCAAGCGGGGCCTCTTGCTGACGCCCCTCTCCGACGCGATGAACCGGGTTGCCAGCACCGCCCGCGAATGCCTGAACTGCGGCAATGTCGGCACCAAGGATATCTGCGACATCTGCGAGGATGAGACCCGCTCAAACGGAGAGCTCTGCGTCGTCGAAAGCGTCTCTGACCTTTGGGCGATGGAGCGAGCGGGCGTCTTCAAGGGCCGTTACCACGTCCTTGGCGGCACGCTTTCAGCGCTAGACGCCATAGGCCCCGAGGACCTGCGCATTCCGCGCCTTGTGGACCGGGTCGGCAGCGAGGCCGTCAGCGAGGTGATCCTAGCCCTGAACGCCACCATCGACGGGCAGACCACCGCCCATTACATCGCCGATCAGCTAAATGGCCAGGTCAGGCTCACATCGCTGGCGCAGGGCGTGCCCATTGGCGGAGAGCTGGATTACCTTGACGATGGCACCATCAGCGCCGCCCTGAAGGCCCGCAAGGAGCTATCGTAAAGGCAAACCCCATGCCCAAGGCCCTGACACGCCCTGTCCTGATTGCCGCGACCCTCTATTTCGCAGGCGTCTTCGCCTGTGGCTTTGTCCTTGGCACCATCCGGATCCTTATCCTGCTACCGCGCATGGAAGAGATCTGGGCGCTACTGCTGGAACTGCCAGTGATCCTGACGCTCAGCTGGCTGATCGCAGGGCGGATCACCAAGGCACGCCCCAGCCTTGCCACGCTGTACGCGCGCCTTGGAACGGGGGGCTGGGCCTTTCTGCTGCTGATGCTGGTCGAATACCTGCTGGCCACTATGGCCATGGGCCTATCTGGCGCCGAGTTCTTTGCCCGCTGGACAACCCTTGAAGGTGCCTTGGGACTTGCAGGGCAGATCCTTTTTGCCCTGCTCCCGGCACTCCGCCTGCTGACCGAGCCGCGACACTCAGGTCAGCTATAGTAGCTTTCGAAGGCTTTGATAGCGGCTGAAAGACCCTCATCTCTGACATCCTTATGCAGGACCAGCCGGATCGGCCCGTTTTCCCCTGCCCCGATGACAACCCCTGCCTTGGCCAGATGCGCTTGCAGGGCCGCATTGCCGCCCTCGGTCGGAGTGAAGAACACCATATTGGTGGACTGGACGACCTCTCCGGCGCCAAGGGCGCGCAGGGCCTTGGCAAGGACTTCGGCGCGGGCGTGATCTTCTGTAAGGCGGTCCACGTTGTGTTCCAGCGCCCAAAGTCCGGCCGCGGCGAGCACACCCGACTGCCGCATGCCCCCGCCCAGCATCTTGCGCCAGCGCCGAGCACGCGCGATGAGGTCAGAAGGGCCAACCAGAACCGAGCCGACCGGGGCACCAAGCCCTTTGGACAGGCAGATCGACAGCGTATCGAACATCACCGCAAGATGCGGCCCAGAGCATCCCAGCGCCCCGACGGCATTGAAAAACCGTGCCCCGTCCAGATGTAGCGACAGACCTGCCGCCCGCCCGGCGTCGGTCATCGCGCGCACATCGGCCAATGGAATGGCCTGCCCGTTGTGGGTGTTCTCCAGAGACAGAAGGCGGCTCACTGGCATGTGGGAGTCGTCGGGTTTCACGGCAGATGTGATGGCATCCGGGCTCAGCGTCCCGCCGGGCTGCACCGGCAGCGGGTCCAGCGCAATGCCGCCAAGGACAGACGCGCCCGCTGCCTCATATTTGAACACATGATAGTCCCGCCCGGTGATGATCTCTTCACCGCGCCCGCAATGAGACAGTAGCGCCGCGAGGTTGCTTTGGGTGCCGGTCGGAAGGAACAACCCTGCCTCTTTGCCAAGGCGCTCGGCCAGGGTGGCCTCAAGCCGGTTGACCTGCGGATCCTCGCCATAGACGTCATCGCCCACCTCAGCCGAGGCCATCGCCTGGCGCATGGCTTCATCCGGTCTGGTCACGGTATCACTGCGCAAATCGCAGATCACATCAGCCTTTGCACTGTCCTGGCTCATCCCTGCATATTGGTTCATCGCATTTGCTCCCTCGGCATTCGCGGCCACGCTAGCGCCAAGAAGCGTGGTGTAAAACCCCGAAGTCAAAAAGCGCACGGCCCTGTCATGAAAGGCCGCTTTCGCAAGTGACCCAACGGCCGAATTGACAGCATCCCTGCACCGGCGATTGACTGATCACCGGGGAGCAAAGGGAGTACGGCTGGTGACAGTCATCAAGGCAGAAAGCGCCGCAATCGTGGCAGAAGTGCATGTCGAAACCGGACAAAAGGTGCCCGAGGGCGCGGTTCTTCTGGCTACCGAATTGATGAAGATGCGACACGAAATCCGCGCACCGCACCCGGGTATCATCAGCGCGGTGCACGTCAAACCGGGCGATGAGTTGCAAGGCGGCGCCCCCTTGATCACGCTTGAGCCTGCCGAAGTTGCGGTTGAAACGGCGGCCTGCGAAGAGGCTGATCGACCGGATATGGCGGAATATGCTGCACGGATGGCCCTGCTCGACGATGCGGCGCGCGCAGAGGCCGTCGCCAAGAGGCACGCTCAGGGCTATCGCACGGCGCGCGAGAATATCGAGGATCTGTTCGATCAGGGCAGTTTTACCGAATACGGCGCACTGGCCATCGCAGCCCAGCGCGGCAGGCGCGACCTTGATGACCTGCAGGCCCGCACCCAGGGCGACGGTATCATCTGCGGCATCGGCACGGTGGCCGGGCGCAGGGTGGCGGCCATGGCGGTTGACTACATGGTCCTGGCGGGCACCCAAGGCTTCAACCACCATCGTAAGATGGACCGGTTGATCGAGGTCGCGGGCCGCGACCAACTGCCCATCGTCCTCTTTGCCGAAGGCGGCGGAGGTCGGCCCAACGACAGCGATGCGGCGCTGATTATGGCGGGCTGGCTCAATGTCACCTCCTTTCGCCATTTTGCGGCCTACAAGGGACCGAAGATCGGAATCGTTGCTGGCTATTGCTTTGCCGGGAACGCGGCCCTCTTTGGCGTTTGCGATCTGCGTATTGCGACCAAGAACAGCTGGATCGGCATGGGTGGCCCCGCGATGATCGAAGGCGGAGGCCTTGGAACTGTTGCACCAAAGGACATCGGTCCGAGCGATATCCAGGTTGAAACCGGGCTGATCGATATCCTGACAGGGGATGAGGCAGAGGCGATCGCAGCCGCAAAGCAGCTGTTGACCCTTTCAAAGGATGCACCTCCCCCCGAAGACGAAATACGCCCGGAGCTCCGCAGCATGGTGCCTGTGAACAGAACCCGCGCCTATGACATGCGGCATGCGATCGATGGCATCGTTGACGCGGGCAGTTTCCAGGAGCTGCGCCGTGGCTTTGGCGTCGGCATGATCACCGGCTTTGCCCGCCTGCACGGGCGCGCCATAGGCATCGCGGCCAACAATCCGCTGCATCTTGGCGGTGCAATCGATGCCAGTGCCGGGGACAAGGGCGCGCGGTTCCTGCAGCTTTGCGATGCCTGGGGCCTGCCGGTGGTGACCTTGTGTGACACGCCCGGTTTCATGGTTGGCCCCGAGGTCGAGAAGACCGGTCAGGTCGCGCATGTCTCGCGGCTGTTCCTGGCTGGAGCACATTTCAGCCAGCCGCTGGTGACGCTGATCCTGCGCAAGGCCTATGGGCTGGGCGCCATGGCCATGGCCGGAGGTGGCCTGGACCGTCCGCATTTCTGCTGTGCCTGGCCCACCGGAGAGGTCGGCGCCATGGGGCTGGAAGGCGCGGTCAAGCTGGGCCATCGGGACCATCTTGCTGCGATCAGCGATCCGCAGAAACGGGAGGCGGAGTATCAACAGCTGGTCGATGAGCTCTATGAGCGCGGCAAAGCCCTGAATGCAGCCAGCCTTCTGGAGTTCGACGCGGTTATCGATCCTGCAGAAACACGGGACGTTCTGCATCGGGCTCTGGCCAGCGCCGGGCCTGCATCACCCGGCCCCCGCTATTCAGACGCTTGGTGAACGCAGAAAAAGAAAAGAGCCATGCCCAACGGACATGGCTCAATAATTTCGAACCGACGCCGCGAGTTCAGAAGCGGGGATCAATCCCGTCCTCGTCTTCTTCATCGTCATCGTTGCCTGCAGGCAGGTTGAAGAAACTGTCCGCATCGCGCACCGGTTCTTCGGCATCACTGCTCTCGTCGGAGCCACCACCCAGGGTAAAGGTTTCCAGACCTTCGATCGCGCTCGGGATCTTGGGCTCTGTATCCATTTCCAGAGATTGCTCGGTAGAGACAAGTTTACGGCGCTCATCATCGCTCATCACGCCGCCCTCGGCAGCGCGTTTGGCGGCGGCCTTCTGCACAGCGGCGTCCAATTCGGACTGCTTGCACAGCCCAAGGGCAACAGGGTCAATCGGCTGCATGTTGGCGATGTTCCAGTGTGTCCGCTCGCGGATCGACTGAATCGTTGGCTTGGTGGTGCCCACCAGCTTTGCGATCTGACCATCGGACAGCTCCGGGTGGAATTTCACCAACCACAGAATCGAGTTCGGACGATCCTGACGCTTGGACAGCGGAGTGTAGCGCGGGCCGCGGCGCTTTTCCTCGCCTGCGGCTGCCGGGTTGAACTTGAGCTTCAGCTTGTGCAGCGGATTGGCTTCGGCCTTGTCGATCTCATCCTGCGTCAGCTGGTTGTTCGCGACCGGGTCGAACCCTTTCACACCCGCAGCTACATCGCCGTCTGCAATGCCCTGGATCTCCAGCTCGTGCATGCCGACGAAATCGGCGATCTGCTTGAAGCTGATCGTGGTATTGTCCACCAGCCACACGGCGGTCGCCTTGGTCATCAACGGTTTTGCCATGCGCGTATCTCCTTAAAACACGTTTATCCCACGGACCCACAGGTACATCTTTCCCGTCGCCTGAAATAGGCTGCCCCGAGGTCTGGGGCGGGTTTCCGTTGTCGGGGAACTACAGTCTTATATAGTCGCCTTGTTTTCATAAGGAAAGAGGCGATGCGCAGGTTCTTGCTGGCAATTGCAACCTTGATTTTCGGGCTGAGTTCGATCCCCGCCCTGGCCGACAGCAACCGGGACAGGGAGATTTCGGGCGAGTTCGACTATTATGTCCTGAGCCTCAGCTGGTCGCCGAACTGGTGCGCGATCGAAGGCGACGCCAAGGGATCAGACCAATGCGACGACCGCCATGATCACGGCTGGACGCTGCATGGGCTCTGGCCGCAATACCACCGGGGCTGGCCAGATTTCTGCCGGACGGTTGAGGCACCCCCCACCCGGCGCCAGACCGCAGAGATGGCCGATATCATGGGCAGCCCTGGCCTTGCCTGGCACCAGTGGAAGAAACACGGTAGCTGTTCGGGCCTAAACCCCGAGCAGTATTTCGCGATCTCGCGTGAGGCTTATGACCAGGTCACACGCCCCGCGATTTTCCGCAAACTCGATAAGACCGTGAAATTGCCCGCCTCGCTGGTGGAGGAGGCCTTTCTCAAGGAAAACCCGCAACTGAGCCGCGACAGTCTGACCATCACCTGCCGCGACGGCCACATTCAGGAAGCCCGCATCTGCTTGTCGCGTAGCCTTGATCCGGTGCCCTGCGGCCGTGATGTGATCCGCGACTGCACGCTGAAGGATGCGCTCTTTGCCCCGGTTCAGTGAGATCACAATATGAAGATGCGCCGCTGCCATTCGATGACGGCGCACCTTGTCTTTCTGCCTTTCTAGAGGTCGGCAACCTTCAGAACGATCTTGCCGATATGGCCTGAGCTTTCCATGCGGGCATGAGCCTCTGCCGCCTCCTCCAACGGATAAACGCTGTCCATGACCGGCTTCATCCGGCTCGCCTCGACCAAAGGCCAGACAGCTTCGGCCAGATCCTGAGCAATGCGAGCCTTGGCAAGGTCGCTTTGCGGGCGCAGGGTCGATCCTGTCACAGTCAAACGGCGCGCCATGATCTGGGCAAAGTTCAGCTCGGCCTTGGGGCCGGACAGGAACGCGATATGCACCAGGCGGCCATCGTCGGCCAGCGCGCGGATATTGCGCGGGATATAATCGCCACCGACCATATCCAGGATCAGGTCGGCGCCGCCCTCGGCCCGCAGCACCTTCACGAAATCCTCGTCTCGATAGTTGATCGCGCGTTCAGCGCCAAGATCAAGACAGGCCTGACACTTCTCATCGGATCCGGCTGTGGTGAAAACCCGCGCACCCAAGGCCGAGGCAAGCTGGATCGCAGTCGTGCCAATCCCCGACGAGCCACCATGCACGAGGAAACGCTCCCCCGCCTTAAGACCACCACGGGTGAAGACATTGGACCAGACCGTGAAGCAGGTTTCCGGCAAGCAGGCCGCACGTTTGATGGACAGGCCCTTGGGGATTGGCAGGCAATGGGCTGCCGGAGTCACCACGTATTCGGCATAGCCACCGCCGGGCAACAAACCGCAAACCTTATCGCCAACCGCGTATTCAGTGACGCCCGCGCCAATCGCGACGATCTCCCCCGACGCCTCAAGACCTGGCAGGTCACTGGCACCCGGAGGTGGATCATAGGCCCCTGCCCGTTGCAGCGCATCCGGTCGGTTCACGCCTGCATAGGCCACCTTTAGGAGCAGTTGCCCATGCCCCGGAGTTGGAACCGGGCGCTGTGTGAGGGTCAGTACCTCAGGCCCTCCGGGTTGTGAAATCTCGATCGCGCGCATCGTTTCGGGCAAACCTTCCGGCATCAAATGATCCTTTCCCTGGAATGTTTCCTTTGTGCTTAGCACCGGCATTGGTGCGCTCAAACCCTGCTTTCGCGCCGCACCCATATGCGTTGGGCCAAAATGCCCACAGCGCGCCTGAAATCAGTAGCTGTTGCCTCGTCCAGGCATATCTTCTGCCATCTTTGGCTTGCGGATCTGCCCTGCCAGCCATGAGGGCCCCGCAAGCAGCGGTTTCAGCAACGGATTCTTCTGAACATCGGCCTTCAGTTTTTCGAACTGCATCACGTTGTCGATGCGCCGATCCAGGAACTCCCATGTCGCGTGATGGCCGGGCGTGTCATCACCGAGCCAGTACAGAACCGTGGACGAATAAACGCCCGATAGCGTTGCGCGCTTGCTGTACCAGTTGATATCTTCCGAGGTGTCTCCCAGTGCCGTCCAGATCGCATCCACCGTGCCCCAGATCGCCTTGGCGCCATCGGCTGCATGGGTCGGCAGCGCAAACAGCGTAACGCCCCGGCGCACCGCCTCCTTGTCTTCGACGGCCTCAAGGCGGAATCGCACGGCAGCTGCGATCTTGTCCCGGAACCTGAGGCCTGTCAGATCTTCTGTGGCCAGACGTTCCAGCATCAGTCGATCCCCCCGCCGGTGATAGGCCAGCGCCAGATCCACCGACCCGCGCGGGCAGAGTGCACGCGCAAGTACCGGATCCATGTCGCAATCCGCTACTGCCGCAGAAAAACTCGCCTCGGTCCAGCCATCAAAGGCCACATGCATCAAGGCCGCATCCAGAAGCGTCTCGATGTGCGCCGGCTCGCCACTGTTAGGGTTCTCGGTTGACTGCTCTGTCATACTGCTTCTCCGTAACGGTTGAATGCCATCGCTGCACGCCATTGCCGACCGGGATCGGTCATCCAGCACAGTACTAGACATGTTAGATCGGTTTTGCTATATCGCCACCTCCTGCAAATCCTTGCAACTCAACTTAGAAAGGTGGTGAAAACCACATGCAGGTTAGTGTTCGTGACAACAATGTCGATCAGGCGCTTCGTGCCCTGAAGAAAAAGCTGCAGCGCGAAGGTGTGTTCCGCGAGATGAAGCTTAAGCAACATTTCGAGAAGCCCTCCGAGAAGAAAGCGCGCGAGAAGGCTGAAGCGATTCGTCGTGCCCGTAAACTGGCACGTAAGAAAGCACAGCGCGAAGGTCTCCTCTAAGGTCTTCCTCCGGTTTTTTCTGGATGCTTATGACGACCCCCGCGGCACTGCCCGGGGGTTTGTCGTTTAAAACACAACATTTTTTATGCCAGTGTATTGATAGCCCCCTCAAATCACTAAACTTATACGTGTGCAAGGCAAAGCAAGCTGCTATGTTGAGTTGAGGTTTCAAAAAGCTTGTAATTTCAAGTCACAGAGCCCTCATGCCGAAGCTGGAACACTCGGCATATTCCCCGGAGGCGGCTCCGCCCTCCCCCAAACTGGCGTTGGCCTTGCTTCCTGCACCCAAGGCTTGTGGCCCCTCCGGGGTATCTCACTCTGCGCTGCGATGTGCCGCAGATCCTTTGGCGTCCTCACCCCTCTTGATCCGGTATGAAATCCGCGCACCATATGCCCTCGTCGGGTTGCCTGCCGTGGCTCAGCGGCAGCCTTCCCAGCGCACAGGCAATGACAGCGGGCCACGAAAAGCCCACCCTCCAAAATGCGCCTCTCCATCCAAAATCAGACCCTGCAGACGCTCAAACAGCATTGGCAGCGCCACTTCAGCAATCAATGCGCGTGAGATCCAGGCACCGGCACAAAAATGTGGACCCGCCCCAAAGGAAATCGCGGCACTGATATCCTGACGGATATCGTATGCATCCGGCCGCGCAAATTTGCTTTCATCTCGATTACCGGAACCGAACATGAAAAAGACGCGCTCTCCCGGTTCAAGATCCACATCGCGAAGGCAATAGGGACGCGCCACCCGGCGCGGTGACATCCCTATGGGAGAAATCCAGCGCGCGTATTCCTCAAAAGCCTCCATCCAAGTAGCCTCGCCAGTTCTTACACAAGCCAACTGATCAGGATATCGGAGCAAAGCCCAGACCGTCCCCGCAATCGCATCGCGCGGCTCATTCTGTCCGCCCGAGATGGCCAGTTTGATATTTGCCCTGATCTGGTCTTCGGGGAGTCTGGCCGCTTGCTGCACGCGAAGCAGGGAATATGAACCCGCCTCTGCCGTTTCCTCCCACATCTCACTGATATGCTCATCAATCAGCCGGGTGCTCTCGTGGCACCTTGCCTCAACCGCTGGATCGCCCGCATAGTTTGCGCAGCCATCGATCATACCCTGGCTCACAGCGTCCATGCCTTCGGCCCGCATCCGGGTCAGCCCGGTCACTGCCTTCAAAGCCTCGGCCGATACTAGCATGGCATAGTCCCGCACCAGATCGCAGCGCCCCTTCGGCGCCATATCCTCCAGAATCCGAAGCGTCGCTGCACGGAATTGCGACAGCCAGTGTTGCTTGACGGTCTTCGGCGATACGCTGGGAAAGATTGCTTTTCGCTCCTGCAAGTGCGCGGCACCGTCCTTGCGCATCATGTTCTGCCCCATCAGCCGGGTCATCAATCCATCGGGTTGATCCGAAGAGAACACATCGATCCGTTTCTCCTCACGGAAGATATCGTCTTGGCGTGTGATCAAGACCGCATCAAGCTGCGGCACATAGGCAACCGGGGTCTCAGCCCTCAGCCTTTTCAGATCCGGATAGGGGTCTTGCCAGAACGCCTGCGGGTCGATCTCGTATACAGGTTTGCGCGCCATCAGATGCCCTCCCGAAGTCTCCCTGCGGTCAAGACTGCGGAGCGTCTGTTGTCTTGTCAACTCATATCATTTAATCTTCAGACATGAGTGATCTGACCGATGACATGTTCCTGATCCTGCCGGATGGCAGTGATGTCAGCCCCGCAGCCCCAACGCTGGACTTCACGCGCAGCCCGGTTGTGACAGTAACCTTTGCAGGCAACCGCCTGACCCGAAATGCTGCCCGTGCCTATCAGCAAGAATTCGGCGTCGGCGTAATGGAGTGGCGCATGCTCGTGATGTTGACACGCGATCCCGGCTGTTCGGTCGGGCATGCCGCGCGCACGACAGGCATCGACAAGGCCGCCGTCAGCAGGGCCTTGCAGCGCATGGAACAGGCCGGTCTAGCACGGGCCGAGGTTCTCGGCGGAGATGAACGCCGAAAGTCGTGGCTGCTGACAGACGCCGGGCACGCGCTTCATGCCCGGATGCTGCCGCGCGCACTGGAGCGGCAACGCGCTCTACTCAAGGGTTTTTCACCAGACGAGCTTGCATCCTTTACCGGATACCTGCAGCGCTTCCTCGCTAATATGTCTGAAGACTCCGAATAGCCCGGCGAGCGGCGGCAACGCTAGCAGGTCACGCACGCCGCGCGTAGCGCGGCGCCGGGCCCAACACAGCTGGTGCAGCACACCGGCTGCGCCAGAACTGGCGGGAGAGCCTCCTGCCCGCAATGATGTCAGTAGATTTTTGGCACGTACAGCTCGTCTGGCAACACACGCCGTTCATAGTCCGGATTGTACTCACGATCCGGCAGCGTCACCTTCTCCTGGGGCACCTCTTCATAAGGCACCTTGGTCAACAGATGCTCGATACAGTTGAGCCGCTCCCGCTTCTTGTCGTTGCCCTCAACGATGTACCAGGGCGCCTCGGGGATGTTTGTGCGCTCAAACATATCCTCCTTGGCCTTGGTGTATTGCTCCCAGCGGATACGGCTTTCCAGATCCATCGGCGACAATTTCCACTGTTTCATCGGATCGTGAATGCGCATCATGAAGCGCAGCTGCTGTTCCTCATCTGTAATGGAGAACCAGTATTTCAGCAGGATGATCCCCGAGCGCACAAGCATGCGCTCGAATTCCGGAACGTCCTGAAAGAACTGCTCCACTTCATCATCGCTTGCAAAGCCCATGACCCGTTCCACGCCGGCGCGGTTGTACCAGGATCGATCGAACAGCACGATTTCCCCGGCCGCGGGCAAATGCGGTACATAGCGCTGGAAATACCACTGGCTCTGTTCACGCCGCGAGGGCGCAGGCAATGCCACAACGCGCGCCACCCGTGGGTTCAGGCGCTGGGTGATGCGCTTGATCACTCCACCCTTGCCGGCACTGTCGCGCCCTTCGAACAGGATACAGACTTTGGCACCGCTGTGCTGAACCCAGTCCTGCAGCTTGATCAGTTCTGCCTGCAACCGAAGCAGATTGCGGAAATATACCTTCCGGTCCAGCATCTCGGGATGCTGAGAGCGGTAGATCTTGCGCAACTCCATCGACAGCATGGGTTCGGCAAATTCGATCTCGAAATCCTCGTCCAGCGTGTCCTGAAGTTCGGCATCCAGCCAATCGAATGAATCAGGTTCCGTGTCGCTGGTCACAGTGCTGCTCCTAAGTAATCTACTGATCTGCGGGTTTGCCATAGCCGGTGGATGTGATCGTTTGATGTCACATTTTAGCGTATAGCCAAATCGCCAGAATGCGGGTGCATAGCGGTCGGCTCATCAAAGAAATCGAGAGCGACCGCATCCTCAAAAGGAAACGAAAATTCGAACCGCCTGCAAGCGCAAAAGTGCCGCTAGGCGGTTTTCCAGTCACTTATCGCCGGGCGGCGGCAAGAATCATGTCGGATGCCTTTTCAGCGATCATGATCGTCGGGGCATTGGTGTTGCCGCTTGTAATGGTCGGCATGACGCTGGCATCCACAACGCGCAAGGCACGCACACCGCGCAAGCGCAATTCTGAATCAAGCGGAGCGTTATCGCCTGTCCCCATATGAACCGTGCAGGTAGGATGAAAAATCGTAGTTCCAATGTCCCCTGCCGCACGCACCAGGTCCTGTTCATCGTCTGACGTGATACCTGGTTTCATCTCTTGTGGAGCGTATCCCTGCATCGGAGCCTGCGCCATGATCGCCCGAGCCTGACGGATCGCTGCAACGGCGACCTGCCGGTCCCCTTCGGTGGACAGGTAGTTGGGCTGAATGCTGGGCGCTTTCATTGGATCGGGTGAGGTGATTTCCACCCGCCCCCTGCTTTCGGGTCGCAGGTTGCACACACTAGCCGTAAGACCCGGAAAATCATGCAGGGGCTGACCAAACGCCTCAAGCGTGAGGGGCTGTACGTGATATTCAAGGTCTGGCGTGTCCAGATCGGGCCGAGACCGGGAAAACGCGCCGAGCTGGCTGGGCGCCATGGACATCGGGCCAGACCGCTTCAGCGCGTATTCAAGACCGATCTTCGCCTTGCCCACCAAGGAATTCGCCAGAGTGTTGAGCGTATGGGCCCCCTGCAGGCGCCAGGCACAGCGCAGCTGCAAATGGTCCTGCAGATTGGCACCGATCTGCGGCATATCCCGCAGCACCTCGATCCCGTGTTCTTGCAATAGCGCGCCAGGGCCAAGGCCCGAAAGCTGCAGGATCTGGGGGCTGTTGATGGCGCCAGCGGACAGGATGACTTCGCCACTGGCATGCGCGGTGCAAACTTCGCCGCCTTTCTGGTATTCGACCCCGACAGCACGTCCCTCGTCAATTAGAATCCGCCGGGTATGAGCCTGAGTTTCAACCTTCAAATGCTGCCCGGTAGCAGTTCTAAGGAAAGCCTTGGCCGTATTCATTCGCCAGCCCGAACGCTGATTGACGCGAAAATATCCAACGCCTTCGTTATTGCCGGTGTTGAAATCCGTGACCTTTGGCAGCCCCCAGGCCGCGGCAGCCTCCATCCAGTCATCCAGCACATCCCAATGCAGGCGTTGGTTCTCGACACGCCATTCACCGCCCGCGCCGTGCATCTCCGTGGGGCCTTCGACATAGTCTTCCGACTTCTTGAAATAGGGCAGAACATCGTCCCAGCCCCAACCCGCAAGACCCCGCTGGCGCCAGCCGTCATAGTCTGCAGCCTGTCCACGCAGGTAGAGCATACCGTTGATTGATGAGCAGCCGCCCAGCACCTTGCCGCGCGGATAGATCAACGCGCGCCCGTTCAGCCCCGGATCCGCCTCGGTACGATACATCCAGTCTGTGCGCGGGTTGTTGATGCAGTAAAGATAGCCCATCGGGATATGCACCCAATGGTAATTGTCGCGCCCCCCCGCTTCGAGCAGCAATACCCGTTGACCACCTTCGCTCAGCCGCTTGGCCAGAACGCACCCTGCACTTCCTGCACCCACGATGATGTAGTCAAACTGCATGGCCTGCTCCCCCGTCGTTCAATCTTCTCTCTCTTGAAGCAGAAGCCGCAAGGAAATGTAAGACAAATAAGACATCGCCCTCTCCCCCAAGAGCCAAGGTCTACCGCGCCCGACGGGAGGTGCTTTTATCAAAAGGCCGCCGACGGGGGACGAGTCCGTTGTACCGTCTGGATCAGACCGGCAGAGCGGTCGTCTTGAACACAGTGCGCAGCGCAAAACTAGATTGCATCTGAGCCACCCCTGGCAGGCGCGTCAGATGTTGGCGATGAATACGGGCAAAGTCTTCGGTGTTCTCGGCCACCACTTTCAAAATGTAGTCAGCCGTGCCTGCCATAAGGTGACACTCCAGCACATCCGGGATCCGCGCCACGGCCTTTTCAAAAGCATCAAGCAACTCATCCGCCTGACCTTGCAGAGTGATCTCCACGAAGACCGTTGTTGGCACATTCAGCTTGCGCGCATCCAGCAAGGCCACATAGTTCTTTATGTAGCCATCGTTCTCGAGCCGCTGCACACGGCGATGACAGGCCGAGGCAGAGAGGTTCACCTGCTCGCTCAACTCGGCGTTTGAAATTCGGCCCTGCCGTTGCAGCACCTGGAGAATGCGACGATCCGTCGAATCAAGTGACATTTCTTCGAAGCCTTTTGCACATATCTCGCGGATAATCGAATATTCTACGAAACGCACCTTTTTATTTTGCTCAAAAAAGAAGCACATTTCACAGATGCACGCTTAGGCTCCCGATATACGAGGGAGGATAGCGCATGAAAATCGGATGCCCCACTGAAATCAAACCGCAGGAGTATCGCGTCGGCATGACGCCGGATGCGGCTCACGAAGCGATCGTCCACGGCCATGAGGTGCTGATCCAAAGCGGCGCGGGTACAGGGGCCGGCTACAGCGATGCGGATTACCAAGCTGTTGGCGCTGTCCTGATCGATACCGCAGAGGAAATCTTTTCGACGGCCGACATGATCGTCAAAGTCAAAGAACCACAGGCGGCCGAACGCAAGATGCTGCGCGAGGGGCAGTTGCTCTTTACTTACCTGCACCTTGCCCCAGACCCCGAGCAGACGCATGATCTTCTGGCCTCAGGCTGCACAGCTATCGCCTATGAGACTGTAACAGACAAAAGCGGCGGCCTGCCGCTCTTGGCACCCATGTCTGAAGTGGCCGGGCGGCTTGCGCCCCAGGTCGGCTCTTGGACATTGCAAAAGGCCAACGGCGGTCGCGGCGTGCTGATGGGAGGTGTGCCAGGTGTTGCCCCGGCCAAAGTGGTCGTGATCGGTGGCGGTGTGGTTGGCACTCATGCCGCCCGTATAGCGGCCGGCATGGGAAGCGATGTAACTGTTCTGGACCGCTCGTTGCAGCGCCTCAGGTATCTTGATGATGTCTTTGGCGGTGTGTTTCAGACACGCTACTCGACCGCCGCTGCCACGGCTGAACTGGTCCGCGAGGCCGATATGGTAATCGGAGCCGTACTCGTACCCGGGGCCGCTGCGCCCAAGCTGGTTTCCCGTGCACAATTGAGCGAGATGAAACCGGGCGCCGCCCTTGTCGATGTGGCAATCGATCAGGGCGGGTGTTTCGAGACCTCCAAAGCGACCACCCACGCTGATCCGATTTACGAGGTCGATGGTATCATGCACTACTGCGTTGCCAACATGCCGGGCGCCGTTGCGCGCACGTCAACCCAAGCCTTGGGCAACGCAACGCTTCCATTCCTTCTGGCCCTTGCTGACAAGGGTTGGAAGCAGGCATGCCAAGATGATCCTCACCTTCTGAACGGCCTCAATGTCCATGACGGCAAGCTGACCTACTACGCGGTTGGCAAAGCGCTTGGCATCGATGTGATCTCTCCCACTGTCGCGTTGAAGTCCTGACGGCACTCTCACGTCCGGCCACAGCTTACCCAAAAGGCTTCTGGCGGAAAAACCGCCGGTCGCCATATCCATCACGCGCCGCAGGCCCCCCCGGACCTGCGGCCATTTCATATGCGCTGCAACGATACCGAGCGAGCTGCACAAGCTGGTCGCACCTGCGCAATCAGCTCGGGTTTTCCCCTATGAATTAACAGAAGCTTAAGAGTAGTGTCAGCGCAAGAGCCGCACTTCGTACCGGTCAGGCGCGCCGCCACTGCTGTCATGGAGCGTTTCCGCAGCGACGGCATGATGACGATTGGACATGGCCCAGAAAAGAGGACCAAATTGAAATGGAAGACATGATTGAACAGCTTGGCGCGCTTTGGCCACTGGTGCTGAGCGCAGCCAAGGCGCTTATTGTTTTAGTCATCGGCTGGATCGCAGCCGGGATGATCAGCGGCGTTGTGCGAAAACGCATCAACAAAACCCCGCAGATAGACCCGACTTTGGGGAACTTTGCCGCCAGCATCATTCGCTGGGCCCTACTTGCAGTCGTGCTGGTCGCGGTTCTCGGGATCTTTGGCATAGAGGCTACCAGCCTCGTGGCCATGCTGGGTGCAGCCACTCTGGCAATTGGCCTGGCGTTACAAGGCACCCTGAGTGACCTGGCAGCGGGGTTCATGCTGGTGCTGTTCAGACCCTATAAGCTGGGCCAATTTGTCGATATCGGCGGCACCTCGGGCACAGTGAAGGACCTCAATCTCTTCGTGACCGAACTCGTCACCCCGGACAATGTCCAGATCATAATTCCAAACGGGCAGGCCTGGGGCTCGATCATCACCAACTACTCGGCCCATGATACCCGCCGCGTTGATATGGTGTTCGGCATCGACTACGGCGACAGCGCCGACAAGGCCAAGGAAATCATCCTGAGCCAGGCCACCGCGGATGCCCGCGTGCTGAAGGACCCGGAACCTTGGGTGCGGGTGACCAACCTTGGGGACAGTTCAGTGGACCTCACGGTTCGGCTCTGGTGCAAGGCGTCGGATTATTGGGAACTCAAGTTCGCCATGACGCAGGGCGTGAAAGAAGCCTTTGACGCAGCGGGCATCTCGATCCCCTATCCCCACAGCGTCGAAATCAAGAAAGAAGGCTGAGGCTGCTGCCCGCCTTTAGGGCTTGCGCCCATCATCCCGTTGGGTCCGGCGCCCCGCCTATGGCGGGGCGCCATCGCTTTCCAAGCTACCGTTGTGACTTGTCGCAACCACGCCGTGCATCTGCGCGGCGCCAGGCCCAACGCTGTATCCTGCGCCCGTGGCGCAGGCTCAGGGGCGGGAGCGCCCTGCCTTTCGCTCCATTACGAGCGTCGGCTTACCCTGATAGCGCGCGGCCTTCTCCCGCACCGCATAGCCCAGTTTCAGCGCCACCTTCTGGGAGACGGCGTGTGCAGGATCAAACAGGCAGACCGTTTCACTCCAATCTCTTTCTACATCAGCCCAGGCGTGCATCGCCTTAACTGCCTCGCTAGCGACTCCGCGGCCGTGGGCCTTCTGAGCCAGCACCCATCCCGCCTCTGGCAGGCCATTCAGCTCTGGATCAATGTCGCGTTTGAAGTCCGAGAAGCCAACCTCGCCAAGAAATCCGCCACCCTCGCGATCAATCACTGCCCAGTAGCCATACCCCATTGCCTGCCAGTGCCCAATATTCCGCAAGAGTCGCGCCCAGGAGGCCTCCGGCGTAGAAGGAACACCGCTAATATATTGCACAACAACCGGATCCGCCCAAAGCGCCGCGACATCCTGAAAATCCTCCACCCCATGCGGGCGAAGGATCAGGCGCTCGGTTTCAAGCACCACATCGCTCACGCCGGGAGCTTACCTTTCAACACATAGGTCAGGATCTCCACCACCTGTCGCGGCTCCTCTGCCACCGCCAGTGCCGCCGCATGCACTTCTTTCAAGGCGTGCTGGTGCTCCGGCAGACTCAGCACAATGATCGACTTGCCCAAGGCCGCCGCATAGCCCGCATCAAAAGCCGCGTTCCACTGGCGATACTTTTCGCCAAAGCGAACGACGACCACATCCGCATCCTCGATCCCCTTGCGGGTGCGGATCGCATTGACCATAGCGCCCTTGTGATCGTGCCAGTATTTGTTCTCTTCCGCGCCCAGAATAGCCACGCCACAGTCATCGCTGGCGGCGTGATCAGTGACGGGGCTTTTGAAGGTCACGTCAAGATCTGCGGCCCCAGATATGATCTGCTCCCGCCAGTCGGTGTGAATTTCCCCTGAAAGATATACGTTCAACGTCATGCATTCCTCCGTTCGCTATCCTGCCCTGCTTAAACCGGATCGCCGCGATGAACCAGTGCAGGCGCCCCTACCTGCGCCGTGCCACGATGAAACGGCTCGGAGGGTTGGCCGGGAAGTTCCCGGTTTCCACGATCTCGAAACCCGCGGCCTCGATGCGCGCCTGCCAATCGTTGATCGACATGAAGTGCACCACGCTTGGCGCCTTCCCAACCAACTGCATCACCGGGATCATCACCCGCATCATCAGACGCTGAAAGACACTCTTGCTGTCCTTGAGGCAGGGTGTCTTCGAGATGAAAAGACCTCCGGAACGTACCCTGCGGTGAACCTGCGCCAGAGCCGCATCCAGATCATCCACCAGGTGAAAGAGGCTGAAGCCCATCACCGCGTCAAAGGCTTCATCCGGTGCGCTTGCCACATCGCAGACGACAAAGCGCAGGTTGTCGGCTTCCGCCTCCTGTTTCTTGCGCTGCGCAATGGCGATCATCGCCGGGGCAATATCCGTTGCCGTGTAACAAGAGACTGTATTACGCAGCCGGAGTGCCGTTGTGCCGGTGCCGCAACCCAGTTCCAGCACGCGATCCTCCGCTCCCAGATAGCTGCGCACTCTTTCAAGAGTATAGTCATAAGCCGCAGGATCCCGTACTGGGCTGCGGGCGTATTTTTCTGCGATACTGTCCCAGAATTGAACGGGTGATGACATGGCTCTGATCTCCTTTGCAGGCAGAATACCGGTCAAACACCTATGCAGGAATTGCCGAATACCGAAGACTGCATATACATAAACGTATGAATGTCCCGCCTGACCATTTTGACTGGAATCATATCCGCGCCTTTCTGACCACGGCCGAGGAAGGCTCGCTCTCCGCTGCAGCCCGCCGCCTGCGTTTGACTCAGCCGACACTCAGCCGTCAGGTCGCCGCGCTGGAAGAAGGTCTGGGTCTGATGCTGTTCGAGCGCATCGGAAAATCCCTGCAACTCACCCAAGCCGGAGTGGAATTGCTGGAGCATACCCGCCCCATGGGCCTTGCTGCCGACAGAATTGCTCTGGCCGCTATGGGACAGTCCCAGTCGATCACCGGAACGGTGCGGATAACCGCGAGCGATGTCTATTCCGTCTACGTGCTGCCGCAGGTCTTGCACCGCCTGTCCCAGCTGGCGCCAGAGCTGAGTGTGGAAATCATCGCAGCCAATGACATTCGTGACTTGATGCGGCGCGAGGCGGATATCGCCATTCGCCATGTCCGGCCTGAGCAACCAGAGCTCATCACGCGCCTCATCAACGAAGACACAGCACATTTCTACGCCGCCCCGAGCTATCTGGAGCGCGCGGGAAGACCGGAGAGCCTTGTAGACCTCAGCACGCATGACTTCATAAGTTTTGGCAGTGCAACAGAGATGATCGATCACCTCAAACCGCTGGGAATCGCAGTTTCGGCGCGTAATTTTCGCTACGGTTCACAGAGCGGCCTTGTCGCCTGGGAACTGGTCAAAAATGGCTTTGGCCTCGCTCCGATGGCGGATCGGGTTGGCCTGAACACGCCCGAGGTCGTGCGTCTTTTCCCGCAGATGGAACCGATCCGCTTTCCGGTCTGGCTGACCACCCACCGCGAGCTGCACACCAGCCGCAAGATCCGCATCGTCTTCGATCTCTTGGCAGACATGCTCTCGGCAAAATGAAACCGCGCCCCGAATGGAGCGCGGTCTATCCGGCAAAAATACAATCAGGGTGGGTTACCCGCGCAAGGACCCGCCGGTTGCCTTGGTCACCTTGGCAATGATCTTTTCGCTCACCGCTTCGATGTCCTTTTCTTTCAGCGTCTTGTCGCTGGGCTGAAGACGCACGGTGATCGCAAGAGATTTCTTGCCCTCGCCCAGGCTGCCGCCGATGAATTCGTCAAAGACGCGCACATCCTCGATCAGCACCTTGTCAGCGCCGGCTGCGGCATTGACCAGGGTCAGCGCTTCGACGCCCTCATCCACCACAAATGCAAAATCACGCTCCACCGCCTGCAGATCGCTGATCGCAAGAGCCGCACGGGTCGCGCCCGATTTGCGCGGCAAAGGCACCTCATCCGGCCAGATGGTAAAGGCCACGGCAGGCCCCTTGACGCCCATCTCGTTCAGCACCTTGGGGTGCAATTCACCGAACACGCCCAGCACCTTTTTCGGCCCGAGGCAGATCTTTCCGTGGCGACCCGGATGCCACCAGCCATCACCTCCGCGCAGGATCTGTACCTTGGCAGGCGCGCCGATAGCGGCCAGCACGGCTTCTACATCGGCCTTGGCATCAAAGGTATCCACGGGGCGGGCAGCGCCATGCACATCCTTGGGACCGGTGCGCCCCACCAGAATGCCCGCGATCTGCTCGCGCTGCTCGCCCGGCTCACCTCCATGGAAAACCGGACCCGCCTCAAACAGGGCCAGATCCATGAAGCCCCGCGCCTGGTTCCGCGCCGCCGCCTGCAACAGGCCCGCGAGCAGATCCGGACGCATGTGCGACATCTCGGAGGAGATCGGGTTGGCCAACATGGTCGCATCGGCACCACCGCCAAAGAGCGTCGCTGAGGCCTTATCGATAAAGGTGTAGCTGACAATTTCGTTGTAACCGAGGCTGGCCGCGGTGCGCCGCGCCATCTGCTGGCGGCGCTGCTGCGGGGTCATGACCGGTTTCGGAATGCCCGGTGTCAGACGCTTAAGCGGCTTGCCTTCAAGTTTCGTCAGCGAGGCAATCCGCGCCACCTCCTCCACCAGATCCGCCTCGCCCTGCACATCGGGGCGCCAACTTGGCACATGGGCCATGTTACCCTCAAGGCGGAAACCAAGGCGGGTCAGCGTCTGGCGCTGATCGCTTTCGGGGATGTCCATGCCAACAAGCGACTGCACCCGCTCGGGATTGAGCTTGTAGGCACGCGAATGATCCGGCACCGCGCCAGCGACAACAACCTCTGAAGGCTCACCGCCGCACAGATCCAGGATCATCTGGGTCGCGCGATGCAGTCCTTCAAGCGTGTATTCCGGATCCACGCCCCGTTCAAAACGATAGCGCGCATCCGAATTGATCTTGAGTGCGCGCCCCGTGGTGGCAATCTGGACATGATCCCAGAAGGCGCTTTCGAGGAAGACATCCACGGTTTCCTCGGTGCAGCCGGTTTCCTCGCCGCCCATGATTCCGGCGATGCTTTCGGGGCCATTGGCGTCCGAAATCACCATTTGGCCAGCGCCAAGCGTGTATTCTTTTTCATCCAGCGCCAGCAGGGTCTCGCCGCCCTTGGCGCGGTGAACCCGCAGATCGCCCTGCACCTTTGCCGCGTCGAAGACATGCAGCGGGCGGTTCTGATCAAAGGTGAAGAAGTTGGTGATATCCACCAGCGCCGAGATGGGGCGCAGCCCGATGGCGGTAAGCCTATCCTGCAGCCATTGCGGGCTGGGGCCGTTCTTGACACCCTTGATCAGGCGCCCAGTGAACAGCGGGCAACCGTCCAGCGTGTCGTCGTCGATGGTGACCTTGATCGGGCTTTCGAAATCGCCGGGGATAGCCTCGTATTCGGGGGTCTTCAGCGTGCCAAGGCCACGCGCGGCCAGATCGCGGGCAATGCCGTATACGCCCAGCGCATCGGGGCGGTTCGGGGTGATGGCGATCTCGATCATGGGATCGACCTTGGAGGGATCGTTTTCCGCCAGCCAGTCAATCAGACGGTCGCCCACCTCACCCGAGGGGAGCTCAACGATCCCGTCGTGATCCTCGCCCAGTTCCAGCTCGCGCCAGGAGGCCATCATGCCGTGGCTTTCGACGCCGCGGATCTTGCCCACCGAGAGGGTGATATCAAGGCCGGGCACATAGTCGCCGGGTTTGCACAGGACCACGGTGATGCCTTCGCGGGCATTGGGGGCGCCGCAGACGATCTGCTTCTCGCCCTCGTCGGTCATCACGTTGCAGACGCGCAGGCGGTCGGCATCCGGGTGCTGCTCGGCGCCCACGACCTTGGCCAGAGTAAAGCCCTTCAGCGCATCGGCCGGGTTCATGATCTCTTCGACCTCAAGGCCGAGATCAGTGAGGGTTTCGGCGATCTCTTCAACCGAGGCATCGGTGTCGAGGTGGTCTTTCAGCCAGGAGAGGGTGAATTTCATGTCTCAGCGCCCTTTTGGCAGATGAATGCGGTTAGCAGAGGCAATGGCAAAGATTGCCCTGTGTTTCAAGGTTTGGACGCCAACCAGAGGGCAGCGCCCGGCCCGGGGTGGGCGAAAAGCGCCCGCCCATGGGGGCGGGTCGGGCGCTGCCCGGCCTTTGGGCCGGGTTACGTGTCAGTTGCGGAAGCCCTTCAGCAGTTTCCGCGTTTTCTTGAGCTGCCTATTTTGATCATCAAGCACCTCACGTTGCCTTTGCTCTTCCTTGTGAGCCACGATCCCGAAGATCGTGAACGGCACGCCTATCAGCACGTAGCAAGCAAGACCTACATAGAACGGTGCAAGAATTACGGAGAGTATGAGACCTAGGGTGACGAGAAGCTCCAGAAACAGGATTTTCCACAACGACATTGTCCGGGCGCGCGCTTTGCACCAATCCACATAAGAAGACAGGTAGACGCCCAGAAGATACATCTAGCGGCTTAGCCCTCCGTGCAGCGTCGGCACGTCCAGGCAGCTAAAGCCATAGTGGCGCAGCCAGCGCAGGTCGCTGTCGAAAAAGGCGCGCAGATCGGGGATACCGTATTTCAGCATCGCCAGACGGTCGATCCCGATGCCGAAGGCAAAGCCCTGGTAGACCTCCGGGTCGATCCCGCCGGCGGCGATCACCTTGGGATGCACCATGCCGGAGCCAAGGATCTCCATCCAGTCGTCGCCCTCGCCGATCTTCAGCTGGCCATTGTCCCAGGAGCAGCGGATGTCCACCTCGGCCGAGGGTTCGGTGAAGGGGAAGTGGGAGGCGCGGAAGCGCAGCTCCACGTCGTCCACTTCGAAGAAGGATTTGACGAACTCCTCCAGCACCCACTTGAGGTTCGCCATCGAGATATCGGTGTCCAGCGCAAGGCCCTCAACCTGGTGGAACATGGGCGTGTGGGTCTGGTCGTAATCGGCGCGGTAAACGCCACCGGGGCAGATCACCCGCAGGGGCGCGCCCATCTTCTCCATCGACTGGATCTGCACCGGAGAGGTGTGGGTGCGCAGCACATGCGGCGGGCGGTCGTCGCCTTCCGCCCGGTGCATGTAAAACGTGTCCATCTCGGCGCGGGCCGGGTGGTGGCCGGGGATGTTCAGCGCATCGAAGTTGTACCAGTCGGTTTCCACGCGCGAGCCTTCTGCAACGGAAAAGCCGAGTTCCGCAAAAATCGCGGTCAGCTCTTCGCTGGCCTGGCTGATCGGGTGCAGGCTGCCCTGGCGCTGGGGCCGGGTAGGCAGGGTCACATCCAGCCATTCGGTGCGCAGGCGTTCGTCCAGCGCGGCATCGGCCAGCGCGGCCTTTTTCGCCGCCAGCGCCGAGTTGATCTCATCCTTCAGCGCATTGAGCGCCGGGCCAACGGTCTGACGCTCTTCGGGCGTCATCTTGCCCAACTCGCGCATCTTCAGAGCCACTTCACCCTTCTTGCCGACAGCGGCAAGGCGGATCGCCTCCAGCGCGTCCTCGTCCTGGGCATCGGCGATCTGCCCCAGATATTTTGCCTTAAGATCGTCCATGACGGTCCCCTGAAATTTGCTTGCCTTCTGCTACCACACGCGCCGCCAAACGCAAGGGCAGCAGGGCCTGCAGCGCCCCGACACAGCCGCATTCGTTGCGACAATACCGGCCCCAACGCCAAGCGGCGCTTGCAAGCGCGCCCCGGACGTCCCATCTTGACCGCAAGACTTGAGGTCATTTTCCAGAGATTGATATTATGAGCAGCCCTGTCACCCGCAAGCTGACCACCATCCTGGCCGCCGATGCCGAAAGCTATAGTGCAGCCATGGAGGCCGATGAGGTGGGCACCTACGCCGCGCTGAAAGCAGCGCGAGCCGTGTTCTTCAAGCTCATCGAACGGCACGGCGGGAGGGTTGCCAATACTGCGGGCGACGGGCTGATCGCGGATTTTCCGTCCGTAGTAGAGGCCACCCACTGCGCCATCGAGGCCCAGCAAGAGCTTGCCGCCGAGGAAAGCCCCTTGCGGTTTCGGATCGGCATTCACCTGGGTGATGTGATCTGTGATGGGGACGACCTCCTTGGGGACGGCGTCAATCTGGCCGCGCGCCTGCAATCCATGGCCGAACCGGGAGGCATCCTGATTTCGCGGCAAGTCTATGATCAGGTGCACAACAAGCTGACCATCGGCTTTGAATACCTTGGCGAAAGGCCCGCCAAGAACATGCCGGACGAGGTCTCGGTCTATCGGATCACCACGGCAGGCGCGAGTGCTGCGCGCATTGAGAAGGTCAGGCCAAAGATCAAAGCAGAGCGGCCACCGCAGACTGAAAAAGTAGCCCATGTCTGGGACGGCGCGCGAACTGAAAACACTCAAAAAGAGGTGCAACCGACCGGTGATGACACCCCGCACCGGAAACCGCACGGCCTGCTGTCGGGTGCGTTTTCAGGGCTGAAGACGCCGAGCCAGCGCCTGTTTGTGTTCGGGGTCGGCGCTGCTGTGCTGCTGAATGTGATCTCTGGCGGCAAATTCTGGCCCGCCTGGCCGATCCTGGCCTTCGCTCTTGTTTATGGGCAGATCCACGGCGAACAGCTCTTGGGTTTCAAGACCTACAAGTCCATTCCGGTTCGGATCTGGATCCTGTCGGCCTTTCTGGTGTGCATCAACCTGATGACCACCTCATTTCCCTGGGCGATCTTCCCTGTCGCGGCCCTGATGCTGGGCAGCCGCGCAATGGCCGGGCGCACTGAGCCTCATGCAGAACCCGAAGAACAACCCTGACCAAAACGAAAAGAACCCGCCGGATCGCTCCGACGGGTTTTACTGTCGTTCAACAGAGTGTTTGTGACGTCTGACTTAGGCAGCCAAAGCGGACTGAGCCTGCTTGACGATCGCACCGAATGCTTCCGGCTCGTGCACGGCGAGATCAGCCAGGACCTTACGGTCGACTTCGATACCGGCCAGGTTCAGACCGTTGATGAAGCGCGAATATGTCAGCGATTCGTCGTGGCTGCGGACAGCAGCGTTGATGCGCTGGATCCACAGGGCGCGGAAATTACGCTTGCGTGCCTTACGGTCGCGGGTTGCGTATTGGTTCGCCTTGTCGACGGCCTGACGGGCGACCTTGAAGGTATTCTTGCGGCGGCCGTAATAACCTTTGGCTGCCTTGATGACCTTCTTGTGACGGGCGTGAGTTGTGGTACCACCTTTAACGCGGGACATGTGTCAAATCTCCTCTTAGCGGTCGTAGGGCATGAAGCCCTTGACGATCTTGGCGTCGGGGGCGGAAAGGGTCGTGGTGCCGCGGGCATCACGGATGAATTTCTTGTGACGTTTGATCATGCCGTGGCGCTTGCCGGCCTGACCTGCCATCACCTTACCGGTGGCGGTCACCTTGAAGCGCTTTTTGGCGCTCGATTTCGTCTTCATTTTGGGCATTTCCGTCTCCTTCACTTCGGGTTCGGTCAATACGCGACTCGGCATGCCACTCTGGCCGGCCACGTGAACAGAGTGGCCATGTACGAAAACAGGATGACAAGGGCAAGCGGTTTCTTTCAGAAAAGACGGCCAATCACGCCGAAAAACACATCTGGCAACTCCTCCAGCCTGTATGCGGCGGGTCGCGCCCACACGGCGTACAGGATGAGGCCGGCGCACACCAGCAGCAAAGCAGATGCAGTGTATGGACGTCGGCCATCACTGAATGCGGATAGCGCAGAGACAGCTCCAAGGCCGCCCAAGAGCAGGCCCAGCACCATTGCGAGGTCACTTTCCATATCTGCCCCTCCCGTGCCCGCTGGTTTACGGGCCACGGATCAGCCTATTCCGGGTCGGTACTGTAAATCAAACGTTCATCACAAGGTGCAACGCGCAGGATATTGGTGGTCCCCGGCACGTTGAACGGAACCCCCGCAGTCACAACAATCTGGTCGACCTCGGTGGCGAAGCCGCCCGCACGTGCCGCGCGCGCCGCGTTGACAACAGCGCCCTTGAACCGCTCCTGACTGCCGGTGACCACGCAATGGCACCCCCAGCTGAGGGCAAGCCGACGGGCCGTGCCTTCCAGAGGAGTCATGGCGATAATCGGAACACCAGGCCGCTCGCGCGCCGTCAACAAGGCGGTGGTACCGCTTTGGGTGAAACAACAGATCGCTTTGATATCTGTCTTTTCTGCGATCTCGCGCGCGGCTGAAACGATGGCATCGGCAATCGTCGTCCCCTTGGAGGAGCGTGAAGCCGCTATGATCTGCACATAAGTGGGATCGGTTTCGACTTCGGCCGCGACATTGTCCATCGTGCGTACGGCCTCGACAGGATACTGACCAGCAGCGGATTCAGCGCTCAGCATGATGGCGTCCGTGCCCTCATAAATCGCAGTTGCCACGTCTGAAACCTCGGCGCGCGTGGGCATCGGGCTTTCGATCATGCTTTCAAGCATCTGCGTCGCGACGATCACCGGCTTGGCGGCAGCGCGGCACTTGCGCACCAGGCGTTTCTGGATCGGCGGCACGGCAGAGACCGGCAATTCAACCCCCAGATCACCGCGCGCAACCATGATCCCGTCCGAAGCATCAAGGATCTCCTCGAACTGCTCCACGGCAGAGGGTTTTTCGATCTTCGACAGAACCGCGGCACGACCATCCACAAGCCCCTTGGCCTCAAACACATCCTTGGCGCGCTGAACAAAAGACAGCGCGACCCAGTCCACGCCCAAGGTACAAGCGAACTCCAGATCATCTCGGTCCTTTTCCGAAAGGGCCGCAAGGGGCAGAACCACATCCGGCACATTCACGCCCTTGCGGTTCGAAATGGTCCCGCCTGTCACCACGATGCAATTGGCAAAGTCCCCCCCGCACTCTTCCACCCGCAGGCGGATCTTACCGTCGTTGACGAGAAGATGCGCACCGGGCTCAAGCGCCTGGAAAATCTCTGGGTGTGGCAGGCAGACCCGCGCAACGTCGCCCTCAGACGGGTCAAGGTCCAGGCGGAAGGCGGCGCCTTCCACAAGTTCCTCTTCCCCTTTTGCAAAGACACCGACACGAAGCTTCGGCCCCTGAAGGTCAGCCAAAATACCGATCGAGCTGTCAAGGTCTTGTTCGACCTGGCGGATGATCTTGTGCTTTTCGGTGATCTCGGCATGAGTGCCGTGGGACATGTTCAGTCGAAACACGTCTGCTCCGGCTTCATGCAGCGCGCGTATCATGTCGTAGGTCTCGGACGCTGGCCCCAGGGTGGCAACAATCTTCACGCTGCGAGAACGTTTCATCGGCAGGTTCCTTCTGGTATCGGGTCTGTAGCGGGCGGGCGTTACCGCAAACATGGTTGAGCTGCTTATGGCGCAATTCCAATTTTGCCGCAACTGCCCTAAAGGTAACGACAACAAATGATGACAAAGTTATGACTTACCAACCCTTCCATGTGCACGGGACGGATCGACCTGCCCGCTGGCTGATCACTTGCGATCACGCGACCAATCATGTCCCCCCTCTCGTCAATGGCGGAGACCTTGGTCTTCCCCATGAGGACATGGAGCGCCACATCGCCTATGATATTGGCGCCTATGCGGTGGCGCGCCATTTGGGCGAGATGCTGAATGCGCCGGTGGTGGCCTCCAATTTCTCGCGCCTGGTGATCGATCCCAACCGCGGCGAAGACGATCCGACCCTGCTAATGAAGCTTTATGACGGCACAATCATCCCGGCCAACCGACATGCAGATGCAGCCGAGCGGGAGGCCCGCCTCGACGCCTGCTATCGCCCCTATCACGCAGAGGTAGCCCGTCTGGCTGCGCGGCCGGGCACCGTGATCGTTTCGATGCATTCCTTTACCCGCCAGTTGCGCGGTCGCCCGCCCCGCCCATGGGAGATCGGTATCCTCTACCCGGAAGGTGAGGGGTTCTCCCCCGCGCTGATCGACACGCTCCAGTCCGAGGGGGATCTTTGCGTCGGGGTCAACGAACCCTACACCGGCTACCTGCCCGGCGATGCGATCGACACCCACGGCACCGCCCATGGCCGCCCCAACACGCTGATTGAGCTGCGCAACGACCTGATTGCCGATGCCGCCGGTCAGCGGCACTGGGCCGAGCGCCTAGCCAGAGTTCTACCGCAGGCGCGAGAGAGCGCGCAAATCTAGAAAGCAGGAACTCTCAGATTTTGAGCAGCTGCGCTGCCCACTTGCCTCGCACAGCTGCAAAACGCAGAATGAACGGCAGGTGCAGGTTAGTACCTCTTGGCACCCGAAAAGGATACATGATGCCCTTCGATACTCTTGTTGCTTTTTTTGGCTGGCTCACCGCGCTCAATCTAGCCTTGCTGGTGATAACCTCCCTGCTGCTTATCAGCTTTCGAGACCGATTTGCTGCCCTGCATGCCAGTCTTTTCGGCCTCGACATCGAGACGGTAAAGGCAGCCTATTTCTCATATCTCGCGACCTACAAGATCCTGATTTTCATATTCTGTCTGATGCCCTACCTTGCACTCAGACTGATCTGAACACCTGCTGCGGCATTGCCTAGTCAAGCCATGCACTGATATGCGGGCTAGCTAGATCGCAGCCATCAAACTTGCGCGCAAACCGGGAGGAAACCACATGGATCAACAGACCGAGATCGAGCTTCAGGCCGCCGCATTCCGCCGCCTGCAGAAACACCTGATGGAAGACCGCACCGATGTGCAAAATATCGACCTAATGAACATGGCGGGCTTTTGCCGCAACTGCCTCAGCCGCTGGTATCAAGAAGCCGCCAACGAACGCGGCATCGAGATGGACAAGACCGCAGCGCGCGAGATTTTCTACGGCATGACCATGGATGAGTGGAAATCCAACTACCAGACCGAGGCAAGCCCTGAAAAACAGGCTGACTTCGAGGTTGCCTTCAAGGAAAACGTCACCGACAAGTCGTGATCTTTCCGATCCGTGTGCGGGCAGCCGCGGATCGGCGCACAAGTCCTGTTCCCTCCTGCGCCTAAAACAGGACGGACCTCGTTGTTAGTGTTATTTCAGGCAGCCCCGCCTCTTGCCCGGCAGCCTGCGATACGCGCTGATAGGAGGTCATCATGACATCAAGATTGCCCAGCTATTTCATCTCTCACGGCGGCGGTCCCTGGCCTTGGGTACCCAACATGAATGCCGCGCTTGCACCGCTGGCCGAGTCCCTCGCCCGGATGCCGTTTGAGATCGGGCAGCGGCCAAAGGCGGTGCTCATGATCTCGGGCCACTGGGAGGAGGAGAGCTTTACCGTCATGACCTCGCCCCACCCGCCGATGGTTTATGACTATTATAACTTTCCGCCAGAAACCTATGAAATCCAGTATCCCGCACCCGGTGCCCCCGATGTGGCACAGCGCGCTGTTGACCTGATCGCAGGCGCAGGGCTGCCGGTCGCAACCGATGCAAACCAAGGCTTTGATCACGGCACCTTTGTCCCGATGGCGGTGATGTATCCCGATGCCGATGTGCCGCTTTTCCAAATCTCCATGCGCCACGGCTACAGCCCAGAAGAGCATTTCGCCCTTGGCCGCGCCCTTGCTCCCTTGCGCGATGAAGGCATCCTGATCGTGGGCTCCGGCCTCAGCTATCACAACCTTGCGGAATTCGGCCCGCGGGCGAAAGTCCCTTCAGAGGCCTTTGACACCTGGCTGAACGAGGTTATGACCTTGCCAAACGCAGAGCGCACAGAAGCGCTGCTCAACTGGGAGAGTGCTCCTTACGCCCGGGCCTGCCACGCGCAGGAAGACCATCTTGCCCCCCTCTTCGCAGCCCTTGGCGCCGCAGAAGAAGAGCTGTCCACTAGGGTATATCACCAGAAGGACATCTTTGGCGGTGTCACAGCGTCCAGCTTTCGGTTCGGTTAACCAACTCCGCCATCAGCCATCCCGCTCCCCTTGCTTCTGGCAAGTTCTTTGGGATCGTAACCCACATCAGAATTATGCGGGCCATGAACTTTTGGCGGCCGGCTTTTCTTACGCCTCCTGGAGATCAGAACGAAGCCGACGACCAGAGAGCAGACCAACACCGGAAAAAGGATCAAGGTTGTCTGGTTCGCTGTCAATTCGAACTCCAAGGCACGACACGGCGTCAGGTCCGAGTAAAGTTGACGCCCGCACCGAATGCAACATCAAGGGCAGGTAGCTCAAAGTCGACCAACAGAATATGCAGCCGTTGCAACAATGAAAGGCCGCCCATCACGAGCGGCCTTTGTCATGGAAAAGGGGATTTCCGTAGCGATCAGATTGCAGCCTTCACAGATTCTTCCAGGTAGATCTCGCGCAGGCGTTTTGCGATGGGGCCAGGGGTTCCATCGCCCAGCGCAACACCATCGATTTCAACCACCGGCATCACAAATGCGCTGGCCGAGGTGGTAAAGGCCTCATCCGCCTCTTTCGCCTCGTCGATGGTGAACAGGCGTTCTTCGACCTTCAGTTGGGCTTCCTCCGCCATGCGCAGAACCGCCTTGCGGGTGATGCCGTGCAGGATGTCGTTGGACAGCGGACGGGTGACGATCACGCCATCCTTGACGAAATAGGCGTTGTTCGAGGTGCCCTCGGTCACATAGCCGTCTTCCACCATCCAGGCATCGTCGGCCCCGGCCTTCTTGGCCATCATCTTGCCCATCGACGGGTACAGCAGCTGCACGGTCTTGATGTCACGGCGGCCCCAGCGGATGTCCTCGATCGAGATGATCTTGGCGCCCTTCTTGGCGGCAGGGCTGTCAGCGAGACCCGGCTTGTTCTGGGTGAACAGCACGATCGACGGCTTGGTGGTCTCGGGATCCGGAAAGACGAAATCGCGGTCGCCGTCCGAACCACGTGTGACCTGAAGATAGACAAGGCCTTCGTCAATGCCGTTCAGTTCCACCAGCTTGCGGTGGATTTCCAGCAGCTCGTCCTTGCTGCAGGGTTCAGCCATGTCCAGCTCATCCAACGAGCGCTTCAGGCGCACGGCATGTCCTTCGAAATCAATCAGCTTGCCGCCCAGGACCGAGGTCACCTCGTAGACCGCATCCGCCATCAGGAAACCACGGTCAAAGATCGAGATCTTCGCTTCGTCTTCCGGCAGGTATTCGCCATTCACATAAACAGTACGGGTCATTGTCGTCTCCTCAGCCCCAGAGTTCTGCCTTGGGCGGATGCACACCGGCAGCGTCGTATTCCATTGTGACCTCGCGGTCTTCGGACAGAAGCAGCGGCCCGTCAAGGTCCGTTACCATCGCCCTCTGCGCCAAGAGCTGCGCAGGCGCCATCGCCAGGGAAGATCCCATCATGCAGCCGACCATCACGTCGTACCCCTCGGCCAGCGCCGCTTCACGCAGCTTCAGCGCCTCGGTCAACCCGCCGGTCTTGTCCAACTTGATGTTCACCACATCGTATTTGCCCTTGAGTTTCGGCAGGCTGGCACGGTCATGGCAGCTTTCATCGGCGCAGACAGGCACCGGGCGCTCCATTCCGATCAAGGCATCGTCCTCACCCGCAGGCAAGGGTTGCTCCACCAGCGACACACCAAGGCGCACCAGATGCGGGGCGAGGTCTGCATAGACCTCGGCGCTCCAGCCCTCGTTGGCGTCAATGATGATCTTGGAAGCTGGCGCGCCCGCGCGCACGGCCTCTAGGCGGGGCATGTCGTCGGCGGTGCCGAGCTTGATCTTCAAGAGCGGGCGATGGGCGTTCTCGGCGGCCTGCTCCCGCATCACTTCGGGTGAGTCCAACGACAGGGTATAAGCGGTGATTTCGGGGCCGGGTTTGGGCAGACCGGCCAGTTCCCAGACCCGTTTGCCGGTCTGCTTGGCCTCCAGATCCCAAAGGGCACAATCCACCGCGTTACGGGCGGCACCCGCGGGAAGCAGTTCCTGCAGTTCGGCGCGGGTGAAGCTCTCGGGCAGGCCCATGATCTCAGCTGTGACGCTGTCGAGGGTTTCATCATAGCGCGCGTAAGGCACGCATTCGCCCCACCCCGTCACCCCATCCTGTTCGACCCGGACGGTGAGCACCTTGGCCTCGGTCCGCGAGCCGCGGGAGATGGTGAAGGCCCGCGCCAGTTTGAAGACATCCGGCGTCACGGTGACTTTCATGATTGATCCTTTCGAGGTCTTGATCGGGGACTTTGGCGGATTGGACATAGAAAGGGCGCCTGCTGCCAGACGCCCCCTCATAGAAATCAGATTGCGGCCAGCGCGTCCACCAGGCGGCCAGCGCCGTGGCGATAGGGGTCTACAGCGGGCAGGCCCATGCGCTTTTCAACCTCTTCGAGATAGGCGACGGCCTCTTCCTCGTTCAGATGCTGGGTGTTCACCGAAATGCCAACGACCTGACAATCCGGGTTGGCCTTGCGGGCCAGCGGCAGGGCGGTGTCGCGCAGCTCTTCCAGGGTCGGCAGGCTATAGCCCGGCAGGCCGCGCATATGTTCGCGGGTGGGTTCATGGCACAGGATCAGCGCATCGGGCTGACCGCCATGCACCAGCGCCATGGTCACACCGGAGTAGGAGATGTGAAACAGGGAGCCCTGACCTTCGATCAGATCCCAGTGATCCTCGTCATTGTCCGGGGTCAGGTATTCGATGGAGCCCGCCATGAAGTCGGCAATGACCGCGTCCAGCGGAACACCATGGCCGGTGATCAGGATGCCGGTCTGACCGGTAGCGCGGAAGGTGGATTTCATGCCGCGTTCCTGCATTTCGGCATCCATCGCCAGGGCGGTGTACATCTTGCCGACCGAGCAATCGGTACCAACAGCTAGGCAGCGCTTGCCTTTCCGCTTCACGCCATTGGCGATCGGGTAGCCGACCGAAGGCACGCGCACGTCATGGAGGGTGCCACCATGGGTCTGGGCTGCCGCCACCAGATCACCTTCGTCGCGCAAGAGGTTGTGCAGGCCTGACGCGATATCATAGCCCATGTCCAGCGCCTTGATCAGCACTTCTTTCCAAGCAGGTGAAATAACCCCGCCACGATTGGCAACACCAATCACAAGGGTCTTTGCCCCGGCGGCCTTGGCCTCTTCCAGAGTCATCTCGGTCAGGCCCAGATCCGCGCCGCAACCCGGCAAAGAGATCTGACCCACCGCATGGTCGGGGCGCCAGTCACGGATGCCGATGGCAACCTTTGCCGCGAGCATGTCGGGCGCGTCGCCCAGGAACAGCAGATAGGGTGTCTCGATCATCTCGGGCCTCCGTTAAACATGATTCATTTAGACAATAAGGAGAGAGCCCTGCGAAGCGGTCCCGTTTTTGCATTTGCAAGAAAGCGTCATTCGAAGAATCTTCCATCAATCAGCACTTTTACCGAAGAAAATCTCACTCAATCGCCACATATCGACCACTCTTACGCAGCGGAAAGAATTTTCGCCCCAGCACCTTACGACAATGCTGCGGCTGCAAACTTCCTCTTGCATGCCAATGCGCAATTTCATACCACAAAGACGAGCTAAATCGTAATTTCATTACCCCATCAGGGAGCGCCATCCATGAGCTTTCGCATCCAGCCCGCCGCCCCGGCACGCCCCAACCGCTGCCAGCTATTCGGCCCCGGCTCCAACACCAAACTCTTTGCCAAGATGGCCGCCTCGGCTGCGGATGTGATCAACCTCGATCTAGAAGACTCGGTGGCGCCCACCGACAAGGACGTGGCCCGCGCCAATGTGATCGAAGCGCTGAACACCGTCGACTGGGGCAAGAAATACATGTCGGTCCGTATCAACGGTCTGGACACGCCTTATTGGTACCGCGACGTGGTGGATCTGCTGGAACAGGCCGGTGACCGCTTGGACCAGATCATGATCCCCAAGGTGGGCTGCGCTGCGGACGTCTATGCCGTGGATGCGCTGGTGACCGCGATCGAGCGCGCCAAGGGCCGCACAAAGCCCATCTCATTTGAGGTCATCATCGAGTCCGCCGCTGGTATCGCTCATGTGGAAGAAATCGCAGCCTCCTCTCCGCGCTTGCAAGCGATGAGCCTGGGCGCGGCCGACTTTGCCGCCTCCATGGGCATGCAGACCACCGGCATCGGCGGCACGCAGGAAAACTACTACATGCTGCGCGAGGGCGAAAAACACTGGTCAGATCCCTGGCACTGGGCGCAGGCCGCTATCGTCGCCGCCTGCCGCACCCACGGCGTACTGCCCGTTGACGGCCCCTTTGGCGACTTCTCGGATGACGAAGGTTATATCGCCCAGGCAAAACGCTCGGCCACGCTGGGTATGGTTGGCAAATGGGCCATCCACCCCAAGCAGATCGCCCTGGCCAACCAGGTCTTCACTCCCTCCGAAGAGGCGGTTGCAGAGGCGCGCGAGATCCTCGCCGCGATGGAACAGGCCAAGGCCAACGGCGAAGGCGCCACAGTCTACAAAGGACGCCTTGTTGACATCGCCTCGATCAAGCAGGCAGAGGTGATCGTTGCTCAGGCCGAACTGATCGCTGCAAGCTGACACTATCGGCCGCACCCGATCTGTGACTAGAGTGAAAGGGGCTCCACACCGGTGCCCCTTTTTTGCTGTTTGGAGCTTTACCTTGGCCGCACTCACCCTGTTTCACACCACAGATGCCCACGTAAAAACCTTTGACCGTCTCGCCCCGGATGCAGACCTGACACATGTGGTGCGTGCTGATTGGCTGGACAGGGCCAAGGGCGGCATCGACGCCGATCTGCGGCAAGAAATTCAGCAGGCCATCGCTGCGGTCAAGGGATCCTCTCTGTGCACCTGCACCACCCTCGGCACCATCGCTGAAGAGGCCGGCGCCACCCGGATCGACTGGCCAATGATGCAAGCGGCTGCGGAAATTGGCGGTCCGGTGATGCTGGCCTATTGCCTGGAAAGCACCCGCGCGCCCTCCACTGCCCTTTTGGAGCGCGCCTTCATGCAGCAGGAAAAAAATCCTGAAATCCGTAGTCTGCCCCTGACCGGGCTTTGGCACCATTTCACCGATGGCAACACCGACCGATTTCACCAGCAGATCGCGGAATGGGTTGCCACATCCCTGTCGCTTGTTTCGGATACGTCCTGTGTTGTGCTCGCTCAAGCCTCGATGGCGGGAGCCTCCCGGTATATCGAAAGCAACGTGCCCGTGCTGGCCTCTCCCGAGATTGCAATGCGGGCGCTCTTGCCAGAGACCTAAGCGCGCATGTCCTTGGGAGAGCCCATGACGACGTAAGTCGTGATCGCGGTGACATAGGGTGACGTGCCGAGGATATCCGTGTGAAATCGCTTGTAGCTGGGCAGATCTGCGCATTCGACCCGCAACAGGTATTCGATGGTGCCGGTGATATTGTGGCATTCCACCACCTCGGGCGCAGCCCGCATCGCCTTCTCGAACGCCTCTTGCGCTTCCTTGGTGTGCTCCCCAAGGCCAACGCCGATGTAGGTAACAAAACCGACGCCCATCGCTTCGCGGTTCAAAACCGCTTTGTAGCCGGTGATGACGCCTTGACGCTCCAACTCCTGCACACGGCGTAGGCAGGCCGAGGGCGAAAGGCCAACACGCTCGGCAAGCTCCAGATTGCTGATCCGACCATCGCCGGCCAACTCTTGCAATATTCGTTGGTTTATTTTGTCATTTTTCACCATTTATTGCAATAATACATTCAACACGCAGCAGAACGCAATTTCATTCTGACGTCTGCACGGCAGTTTCACCGACATGACTACTGATCTGATCCTCGCACTCGCACTCTTTGCCTTCGTCTCCTCGATCACGCCGGGGCCCAACAACCTGATGCTGATGGCCTCGGGCGCAAATTTTGGGTTCCGCCGTACCATTCCGCATATGCTGGGGGTGGCTTTGGGCTTTGTGTTCATGGTCGTCCTGGTCGGCGCGGGCCTGATCCAGGTCTTTGATGCCTTCCCTTTCAGCTACACCGTGCTCAAGGTGGTCTCGGTCATCTACCTTTTGTATCTGGCCTGGAAGATCGCAAATGCTGCACCGGCAGAGACGGGAAATGCAAATGGTCACCCCATGACGTTTGTTCAGGCAGCTGCCTTTCAGTGGGTCAATCCAAAAGCCTGGGCAATGGCCCTGACAGCCATCAGCGCCTATGCACCCGACCAGACCTTCTGGGCCATCCTGCTCGTTGCCGCGCTCTTTGGCGCGGTAAATCTGCCCTCGGTCAGCTCTTGGACCGTTCTGGGACAGCAGATGGCTCGACTTCTGACCAACCCACGCCGCCTAGCGGTATTCAACTGGACAATGGCTCTGCTTCTGGTCGCGTCTCTTTACCCTGTGATCTGGCCCCACTGAAACGGACAGTACCGCGACACGAAACGCTGCTGGCGGGCCGGGCACATCTGCTGAGTTGCATCCGCCGCGCGACAAGGCCATATATCGCTGAAACCGCGCATCCTAGGGCGCAGAGCGAGGCGACATGACCCAGTATCTTGAATTCGAAAAACCGCTGGCCGAAATCGAAGGCAAGGCAGAAGAACTGCGCGCCTTGGCCCGCACAAATGAAGAGATGGATGTGGCCAGTGAAGCGGCTGCGCTCGATGCCAAGGCCGAACAGCTACTGAAGGATCTTTACAGGGACCTCACCCCCTGGCGTAAATGCCAAGTGGCCCGCCACCCGGAGCGTCCGCACTGCAAGGATTACATCGAGGCTCTGTTCACCGAGTACACACCCCTGGCGGGGGACCGGAACTTTGCCGACGATCTGGCCGTCATGGGGGGGCTTGCCCGCTTCAACGACCAGCCGGTAATGGTGATCGGGCATGAAAAGGGCGCCGATACCAAATCGCGCATCGCGCACAACTTTGGCATGGCCCGCCCAGAAGGCTACCGTAAGGCGGTGCGCCTGATGGAGATGGCCGGACGTTTCGGCCTGCCGGTGATCACCCTTGTAGACACCACCGGCGCCTATCCCGGCAAGGGCGCCGAGGAACGTGGCCAGTCCGAAGCCATTGCACGCTCGACCGAGATGAGCCTCAAGATCGGCGTGCCTGTCGTGTCGGTCATCATCGGCGAGGGTGGATCGGGCGGCGCCGTTGCCTTTGCCACCGCCAACCGGGTCGCCATGCTGGAACACGCTGTCTATTCCGTGATCAGCCCCGAAGGCTGTGCTTCGATCCTTTGGAAGGACGCCGAAAAGATGCGCGAAGCTGCTGAGGCCCTGCGCCTGACCGCACAGAATCTTCTGGAGCTGGCCGTCATCGACCGGATCATCAAAGAACCATTGGGCGGCGCGCACCGGGATGCCGAGACCACGATAGCTGCGGTCGGAGCAGCCATCACGTCAATGCTGAGCGAGTTGAAGGACAAGGACGGCGCAGAGCTGATCAAGGACCGCCGCCAGAAGTTCCTCGATATCGGTTCCAAGGGACTGGCGGCCTGATCCACATTACCAATAAGAACAACCGAAACCGAACCCATGATCCGGTTATTGGTCGGCGGCGGTTTGAATGGCCACCGACAGGCGCGGCCATGGCATCCATGGTCTGCTTTGAATACACGCCCCTTTAAACGCCCCCCTCTGTCCCTTGCCGATCACAAGGGACAAAGGGGGGGCGTGTGGCACTGGCATGATGCAATCAGGACCGGCGCCGGACCATCAGGCGGGCATGCCGCCTCAAGATCTGACTTTTTGCATTCCCGGATCGAACAGGGGTTTCAAGGAGGCCGTCGCCCTGTAGCGCTTTTCGGCCACTTCGATTTCCCATTGGCCCTCCTCAACCACGGCTGCGGTCAAAGGCTCGTCTAGTTCGGCAAAACCGATCCCGACTGCACCACCCAGGCTGTGACCATAGCCGCCGACCTGCAGGTGCCCGACTTCGGCGCCGTTGAGGTAGATACACTCGTTCCCGTAGAGAAGCGGCTCGGGATCCTGCAGGAGAAACTGCAGCATCCGATTTTTCGGAACGCCTCGCGCCTTGATTTCTGCAAGCGCATCACGGCCGATAAACCCACCGGGCTTATCCAGCTTCACGGCGAAGCCAAGCCCGGCTTCGATCGGATTGTCGGTGTTATCCACGTCCAGCCCGAAATCGCGATAGGCCTTTTCCAGCCGCAGGGAGTTCAGCGTCTGCATCCCCGCATCGCGCAGTCCGAACTCCTGTCCTGCTTCTTTCAGCAAATCGTAGACCTGCACCGCAGCGTAGGACGGCACCTGAAGCTCCCAGCCGAGTTCGCCAACGAAGGTGACGCGGAAGGCCCTGACGATCCAATACCCGACGTCGATGTCCTGCCAGGTCATGAACGGAAAGGCCTCGTTCGACATATCCGCGGTGGTCACCTTTTCCATCAGTAGGCGGGCCTTTGGGCCATGAATGTTGATCTGCGTGATACCCGGGGTGAGGTCGGTAATCACCACGACCTCGCCGTCCAGAATGTGACGCTGCATTCGCATCAACGTATGGCCATGGCTGTTTTCACCGACAACGACCATGAAACGGTCCTTTGCCAGACGGGTCACGGTCAGATCGGCCTCGAAGCCGCCCTTTTCATTGACCCAGGCGGTGTAGACCAGCCGCCCCGGCTCAACGTCGACCTCGTTGCAGGACAGGCGACTCATCAGGGCAAGTGCATCAGGGCCTTCCACCTGGAACTTGGACATGGTTGACATGTCCATGATGATCACGTCCTCGCGGGCTGCACGATGCTCTTCGGCGTGCCAGTCAAACCAGTTCTGACGGAACCAGCTGTATCTCTCGATCTTTGCCTGGTCGGGTGTGGGCGCGAACCAGTCCGGCATTTCCCAGCCATGCCCTTCGGTGAAATAGGCACCATTGGCGGCCAGCCGATCATGCAATACCGACCGCTTCAGATCACGGGCCGTTTGATAGCTTTCATTGTGATAGTGCTGCCCGAACATCTTCCCCAAGAGCTCGGGACCGCGATCGCGGCGGAAAGCAGGGGTGGCCTCGTGGCGCGTGAAACGGTTCACGTTGATACCAGTGACGTCGATGGGGGGATGTCCATCCACGATCCAATGCGCCAGCACCTTCCCTGTACCGGCACCGTTGAGGATGCCCAGAGAGTTCATTCCGCAGGCGACGAAACATTTGCGCAGTTCGGGCGTTTCACCCACCAAAGGAGCCAGATCCGGGGTGAAGCTTTCCGGTCCGCAGAACAGTTTTCGCACGCCAACATTCAAGGCATCAGGCACCCGGGAATAGGCCTTTTCCAGGTGCGGGCCGACCCGGTCCCAGTCGGGCTCAATTTCTCCAAAGGAGAAATTTTCGGGGATGCCCTCCAGTTTCCACGGTGCGGCGCCTGGCTCAAACAGGCCCAGCATCAATCCTCCCACCTCTTCACGGTAGTAGGTGTAGGTCGAGGGGTCTTCGAGCACGGGCAGGTCTCGGCTAAGACCGTCAATGTTTTCGGTGATCAGATAGTAGTGCTCGGCCGCCTGCAGTGGCAGGTTAATGCCAGCTTTGGCGCCCAGTTGACGCGACCACATCCCCCCGCAGATCACAACGTTTTCGGCCGTGATGATTTGACCATCAGCCGTGCGAACCCCGGTTGCCGTGCCATTCCTAGCCATGATTTCAGACACTGTGGTGCCTTCAAAAATCCGGGCGCCGCCCATCCGGGCGCCCTTTGCCAGCGACATGGTCACGTCAACCGGATTTGCGCGACCATCTTCCGGAATGTAAAATCCCGCCAGCACATCGCTCAGATCCCCGATGGGGAACAGATCGGCCGTTTCCTTTGGCGAGATTTCGTGAATATTGATCCCGTGCCGACGCATGAATGGGGCAAGCCGCCGCATCTCATGAACCCGCTCTTCATTGTTGGCAATTTGCAGATACCCCACGTCGCGAAAACCGGTCGGCACCCCGGTTTCTTTTTCCAGGTTGGCATATAGATCCCGCCCATGGGTGTAGATCTCACATTCGGCCTCAGACGGCAGCAGACCTGCCACGATCAACCCCGCAGCATGCCACGTGGTGCCTGATGTCAGTTGGTCACGTTCCAGAACGACAACGTCCGACATGCCAAGTTTGGTCAGGTGGTAGGCGGTGTTACAGCCGATTGAGCCCCCACCGATAATCACTGTCTGCGCATGCGTGGGAAGCTTCTGAGCCATCGGTATGTCCTTCCAGTGCGAATCCTTGATTTGATCAAATCCTACAATTGACCGCCAGCAGCAATCAAGATACTGATTGAATGAACATTCAATAGATACACCATATGATCCCGAAGCCCACGACGAAGAAGCCGCGCACTGCCCCCCCAGAAGTACGGCGAAAACAACTGATCGACGCAACCATCACCTGCATCGCACGCAAGGGCATATCCGGCACCACCCTCAACGCCATTGCCAAGGAAGCCGGTCTATCGCTGGGGCTGGCGAACTTCCATTTCAAGAGCAAGGACGCGCTGCTGTCCGAAACACTGAGGCATCTGGCAGCAGAACATCGCGACTTGTGGCTACGCGATGTGCAACGCAACGAGCTGTCCGACGCCGACAAACTGCGTTCAATCGTGTCCTCACAGTTTCATCCACGTATTTGCAGTCGCAAGAAACTTGCCGTCTGGTTCGCCTTCTTTGGGGAGGCGCACCATAGAAAGACCTATCGGTCAATCTCTTCTCGGATCGACATGGAGCGACAACAGCTGTGCGCGGAACTGTGCAGCAACATCATTGCCGAAGGCGCATACCCCCTCACTGACGCAGATGAGGTCGCCCAAACCCTTGAAGGCATGTTCGACGGTCTGTGGCTGAACATGTTGATGTATCCAGACAAGTTCACGCGCGAGACTGCCGAGCGTCAGGTGGTGGGGTATCTCCGTCTGGTCTTCGCCAGGCATTTTTGAGTATCACCGCACTTGCCTGCCCGGCCATGTCCGCATGCGTTGCGCTGCTTCAATGCGCGGTGGATGACGTCTTTCCCTTACCAGATCAATCCAAATCAATGCTCCCGCGTGATTAGACCAGATCACATGACATGGGCGTTCTTCACATTGAGCATATCACCATCGCGTAGAGAGTTGCGCTGCAGGCATGCGGAGACTAGCATGCCCGCATGTCGATCGTGAGGCACATGATGACGGCTGCACTTATCGGGCTCCTGCTGGTGATGACAGGGATCGATGGTTCCGTTCACGCTCATTCCGGCGCCTGCCCGGGCGGACACTGTAACATGTCCATCTCCGATCACCCGCAGGAAATACCATCCTCTGTCTTCGAAGGCAGCGATCGGGACGCCGCGCACGATCACGCTGGCCTTGGTGATGATGGCTGCGGTCCTTTTACCTGCAATGCCATCGTACTGCCGCTTGCGATCAAGGATGAGGATTTCGCGGCCCTGAAAGTACTCTGGGCCACCACAGCCTACGCAGTGGCAACGCCCGTGAAACCGGAAAATCCGGAACGTCCCCCAAACGCATGACCTGCAAGAAGATCTGCACCGCCGGGCCCGCCTGGCGCCGCAATCGTCAAAGCAGCGAGGCAATAGCCGCGCAGCAAAAGACCAATGTCAGGATACAGAATGAAACGCAAATACTTCCTAATCGGGGTGCCCGTGATTGCTGCCGCGGCGGCCACCTTTCAGCTTGCCTCAAACCCCGCCCCGGAGAACGCACCGCAATCGAACGCACAAGGGGAACCTATCGTCACCGTCCAGATGCCACCCCTCGAGGGTAATTCCTTAATAGGACAGCAAATCTTTACAAGGCGCTGCGCGGAGTGCCACGGTGATAACGCTGCAGGTAAGGAGGGAGCCGGACCGCCCTTGATACACATTATCTACGAGCCAAGTCATCACGCAGATGAAGCCTTCCAGCGTGCGGTCGCCTTGGGTGTTCGTAGCCATCACTGGAGTTTTGGGGACATGCCTCCCGTTGATGGTCTGACACGGGGCGACGTGGCAATGGTCACGGCCTATATTCGCGACGTCCAGCGGGCAAACGGTATTCAGTGAGGTCAACCATGAAAACAATCGCATCCTTTGCCCTGGCAGCTCTTTTGGCAACCCAGACCCTTGCACACTCCAAGGTTTCAGACACCACGCCAGCCGACGGGGCTATTGTTACTCAGCCCCCCACCAGCATCGACTTCACGTTTTCCAAGGCCATACGGCTGACAGTTGTGAAGCTCTCGCCGCAAAAGGGATCCGAGATAAAGCTGGATCTTAGAGCGCATACCACTTTTGCGCAGGAGTTCAGTCTACCGGTTCAAAGGCTGGATCCCGGCGACTACCGTGTCGAATGGCGCGGGCTTGGGCTGGACGGCCACCCCATGCGCGGCGCGTTCTCATTCTCAGTGGAGTAGGTCCGTGCCGGATATCTGGGACATGCTCGCCACCATCGGCAAACTGACGCTCTATGCCGGTTTCTGTGGTGCGACGGGCCTCGTGATCGTTCGCATCCTATTTGAAGAGCTCACACCCCCTCTATGTCTACGGATGCAAAAACAAGCGGCAGCTCTCGCGACGCTGGGCCTGATTGCCGCGGGTTTCAGTTTTTCGTTGCGCGGCGCATCGCTAACGGGAGACGCCGGTGGCATGGTGGATGCTGAAATGCTCAACCTCCTTTGGCAGACTGCAGTGGGCGATGCGCTGATCTATCGGGTGATCGGCGGAATGGTTCTTCTGTTTGGCCTCTTTCTGGGACAGGGCCGACCATGGATATCTCTTTTAGGGGGAGCGGTCGGCCTTTGGTCCTTTACCGTGATCGGTCACGTGCCTGAACTGGAGCAGATCGCCCTGCGTCTGCTTCTGTTTCTGCATCTCTTGGGTGTATCGTTCTGGGTCGGGGTTCTGTCGCCGCTGAGGCAGCTGTCTTTGGACGAAATTAACCCCGCCTCAGCTGCAGAATTTGGCGAAAGGTTCGGCCAGCTGGCGATCTGGTTCGTGCCCGGCCTGATCGCTATCGGCGCCATTATGGCCTGGCTTTTGCTGGGCGGCCCAAGTGCATTATTGCATACCCAATATGGTCAGGGCCTGCTGTTAAAGATCGCCTTGGTCAGCGCTATGCTGGCCGTCGCTGCGGCAAACAAGCTGCGCTTTGTTCCGGCGCTGCGACGGGCCGAAACCGGAGCGGGACGCCGACTGGCGCGCGCCATCGAAGTGGAAGCCGTCGTTTTCATCTTGGTGTTTGCAACAACCGCGCGATTGACCAGCACTCTCACGCTGCCGGGATGAACGCAATGAAACTGAAACACTTGATACCCGTCGTTGTCCTTGGCTGCATTGCCGCCTCTGCACAGGCGGATCACGAAATGGAAGGGCGGGACACCCATAACGGGGCCGCTCTCTATGCGGAACACTGCGCTGCATGCCACGGCAAAAATCTAGAAGGGCAACCCGACTGGCAAACGCCCGGCACAGAGGGGATCCTGCCGGCCCCACCACATGATGAAACCGGCCATACCTGGCATCACGACAGCCAGTTGTTGTTCGATTACACGCAGCTTGGCGGCTCTGAGGCATTGTCGCAGCGCGGCGTTACCGGCTTCAACAGTGGGATGCCTGCGTTTGAAGGAGTCCTCAACGAGGCCGAAATCTGGGATATTCTTGCTTACCTCCGATCAACATGGCCGCAGCGGGTTCGCGAAATTCAGTCCAGTCGCAACCCCATTCATGACTGATCCTGTTGGCGTTGTCGCACAAATGCGGTTCAGAAGGCATATCCCCTTCCCCGAAGGATTTACTCTGCGGGCTCTTGGCATACCTGTCACAAAGCAATAGCGCAGCGGCGTGCGCAGTGCTCCCACGGACTGCACGGACGAACGCACCGGCACGGCTGATTTCGTGAAGGACACGGTTGCCATGGTTGGCGGTACAATCATCAAGGTTATTGCCTTCAGGCTGAATGACGGAACACGCGTCCAGCCCAGCTTCATCATCGACAACTTCTCCGTCTGACGGCCAGTTCAGGTCTTCCAAATCCTGGTCGGTCCAGTTCGGCTCTGCCAAGCCGGGTCAACGGGTTCAGTTTCCGCTAACTCCGCAAAAACCAGCTCGACTCAGTCGAGTTACCGAATGTCGGCACCTTGAGAGAAAACACATTTTGGTGCATGCGGCAGCGCCCGGGTGGCCAATGATGACAGGCATACCGAACAATTGCCACGAGGCACTGCTACGGAAAGCCACGGAACCTCCACCGCAATCCCCTAAAATATAAAGAAAATATGCTGATGGCGGAGACGAAGTCCGCCTATCAAGATCTGCACGGAGTTGCAGCCTGCGGCAGGATGTCTGACTTTATTACCATTTATCAGCTACCTATCGCCAAACCACCTTGCACACCGCTGCACCAACATGCAATCAATAGAATATCTTTTGGTGGCAAGGATGGTGGCAAGAAATGCCGAAACAGGCTAAAGAGCTGAAAGCGATCCAAGTTAAGAGACTGTCTGGACCAGGCCGCCACGCGGTCGGAGGAACGCCCGCCGGACTGAGCCTGAACATTACCGAGACCGGGGCCAGATCATGGATATTCCGGGTCACGGTTGGACGCAACCGCAGACATATCGGCCTCGGACCTTACCCAGAAGTATCTCTCGCCGAAGCGCGAGAGAAGGCGTTGGATATGAAACGCAAGATCAGTGCTGGCATTGACCCGGTTGAGGAGCGCCAGGTCGAGCGTGCCGCACTCGCTGTCGAGCAGAGACAGCGCACCACCTTCGAGGATGCTTTCGAACGCTACTACGAGGAGAAGGTGCAAGGCGAGCTAAAGAACGCCAAGCACATCAAACAGTGGCGCTCGACGCTGACCACCTACGCCTTCCCGGTGATCGGCAACAAGGCTGTCGCGACCATTACGGTCGAGGACATCCTGGCCGTCCTGCGCCCGATCTGGAGCACGAAGAACGAGACCGCATCGCGCGTGCGGCAGCGTATCGAGGCCGTGCTGGACTGGTCCAAGGTGATGGGGCTGTGCGAGGGTGAAAATCCGGCACGCTGGAAGGGCAACCTACAGCAGATTTTGCCCTCCCCCAACAAGGTTCAAAAGGAAAACCGGTATCCAGCCGTTGCCCTGGACGAGATCGCGGACTGGTTCCGTCTGCTGCGCGAACGTGATGGCATAGCAGCCCGTGCGCTGGAATTCCTGACCTTGACCGCAGCAAGGTCGGGTGAGATCCGTGGCGCACTCTGGGACGAAATCGACCTGGCGAACGGAATATGGACTATCCCGGCGGACAGGATGAAGGCCGGGCGCGAGCACCGCGTGCCGCTCTCCTCGGCAGCGGTCGAACTACTCACGACCCAGCCGAAGCTGTTGGGGTGCCCTTTCATCTTCCCCTCCCCCAAGAACGGGCAGATGTCCGACATGACGATCTCAGCGGTGATGCGCCGGATCCAGGCTGCCGAAGAGAAGGGGGGGCGCCCTGGCTTCCTAGATCCCCGTTCACGCCGCCCAGCAGTCCCTCATGGTCTGCGCTCTAGCTTTAGGGACTGGTCTGCCGAGCGCACGAACTACCCTCGCGACATGGCTGAGATGGCACTGGCACACAACGTCGGCAGTGATGTTGAGCGCGCCTACAGACGCGGAGACATGGTCGAGAAGCGGCGAGGGATGATGGAGGAGTGGGCGCGTTTCATAAGCACAAAAAAGAGACTGTAAGGATGTTAACGAGATGATCTCCGTGGTTGCGTGATGACTCTGAAGCAATCTTGCTTTCAGGGCGGGGATCTGCCGTTCACCGAGGCAACTATGGGTGTAGGGAATGCGCTGCCCGCGAACCGTCGTGGCTGATCTCACCGATGGCGGCTGGATCGCGCTCTTTCAGCCAGTCATGCGCTTTTCTTTAGCTTGGCCTTGCCATCACAGTCTGGGAAGCGGACACAGCCGAGAAATGCACCATAGCGGCCGCGTCGTTCGACAAGCCATCCCGCATCGCAACTGGGACAAGCCGGCTGGGTCTCCCCGCAATCACCACAAACCAGATCACCACTGGCCCGAGAACGGACCGGGAGTCCGACACCACAGGCGGGACAAGCCGGCATACGACTGCCGCACAGCTTCACATGCTCGCAGCGATACCAGTCGCGACCATCCTTGCCAGCCATGTGAAGCAGACGTCCGCCGCAACCCGGGCAGGTGTGGGTGTGCTTCTGAGCCTCCAAAGGCACAACCACGCCGAACTCGGGCTCTTTCATCAGCTCTTCAACGAAGACGGAGGGGCGCGCCTCGGATGCAAGGATGGTCACTGTCCGCCGGGCCCGGGTCACGGCGACATACATGACGCGCCTTTCTTCGGCATTCGGAAATGGCTCGGTCTCGGGCGATACCAAGCTGAGCAGAGGGTCGTCGACGATCATCGATGGGAAACCCATCTTGGCGTTGTCGGCGCCAAGGATGATCACGTGATCAGCCTCGAGACCCTTAGATGCATGGATGGTCTTGAAGGTGATCGTCGCCCCGGGATTCTGACGCTGAAGCCGCCCGACATCGGGCCTCAGGAAACGGTATCGCCCGAGGATCAGGATAGACGGCTTCCCGCCGCCCTTGCCTTCGGTGACTGCAAGAGCAGCCACGGTGTCGTTCAAGGCTTTCTCACCGGTATCACGACGTGTCCAGGCGATCCTGATCGAAGGCTCGTCCGTCTCCCCTGCCGGGATCACCGTCTTGGTGATCTGCGCGGGATTACGGAGAACGAAGCGCCGCGCAGCGAGTGCGATCTTGTCCACCGACCGGAAGGTCCGACCAAGATCGACGGTGCGATGGACACCAGTGGCCCCAGCGTAGGCACCGCCGAATTCCGCACCAAAGTTACGCATGATGTGAATGTCCGACCCGGCAAAGCGGTAGATCGACTGCCAGTCGTCGCCGACGGCAAACACCTTGGCATCAGTGTGCTGGCGTTTGAGGGCCTGGATCAACTTCGCCCGCCCGGTGGAGATGTCCTGAAACTCGTCTACGAGGATATGCCGAAATGGGCTCTGGTAGCACCCACTCTCGACGAGGGAGGTGGCACGGTTCACCATGTCCTCGAAGTCGATCCGATGGCCCAGACGGGACTGATACTCCCGGAACACGGCCCCGAAGATCGTCAGGAAAGCCTCCGCTCGCTTCCCCATCTTCAGCGTCTGCGCCTTGTCAGAACAGTCCTCGACCCGGTAGCCGCCGTTCTTGAAATGACGCAGGAAGGTTCCCATCAGCGAGGTGAAGCTGTCTACCACCCCGACCTCGGCCACACGGTCGTAGATCTCGATGTCCGGGATCGGCCGCAGCGTGACGTGGGGCTCAAGCTTTTCGGCAAGCGCGTCGAGCAACCGGCCTTCTTCACGCTCCCAGCTGTATGTTTCGACCAATACCGTATCGTGCTCGGCGTGGACCTGCCGTTTCCAGTCCATGCTCTCCAGGTATTCATCGCGATCGACGTAAGGCGCCGTGGTCAGTTCATCCACGCCGTCCCTACCGCGCTTCTTGCGCACGCCGAAATGCTCGATGTAGACGCCGCTCTCTGTCAGCCGGAAATCGGGCGTGTAGACGCGGCGCCCGGTCTTCTGGAGCTTGTGCTCGTAGCTCGGCTCGTATTCATAGGCGATGCCGTTCCGGAACAGCCAGTTGGCGATCAGAAGCTCTTCGAAGCTGTTTACCGTCTCGCCTTGCAGCGTCCGCAGGTTGCGGCTCTCGATCTGCGCATACCATTCGTGCTTCGTCTTGAAGTCCCATTCTGTCGGGAAGTCGTCGAAGAACCCGGCGAACCAGCCGATCACGGTCTGCGCGATCTCGCTGGCGGTCGCCACGATGTGCCGCAGGATCTCCTTCATCAGAGACAAGAACGCCTTGTCGTCTGTCGCGGTCGGCGCCAAAGGCGGCTTCTCGCCTTCCACCTCTCCGATGATCTCATAGGCCAACGCGTGGAAGGTGCGTGCCGTCACGGGGACCCCGCACCTGGCCTCGATCCGCTCCGACATCTCGGTCGCTGCGTCTTTCGCGAAGGCAAGCAGCAAGAGCTCGCTCGGCTCTCTAATTCCCGCCTTCACGAGGTATGCGGCCTTGGCGGTAATAACGCTGGTCTTGCCCGATCCGGCGCCAGCCAGAACCAGTGTCGCATCTTCGTCGACGACCACCGACAGGCGCTGCTCCGGCGTCAGTGGCATGGCCTCGACCGTGTCGAAGAAGTCCTTCCAAAGAAGCAGTTGGGCTTCCACGAACGTCTCGATAGCCACTTCACGGGCGGCATTCGGATCGGCAGCGAACGCCATGATCGGCGCGATCCGGGACATAACCTTTTCGCCGACGGCCTCGGCGTTCAGCTTGAACAGCACGCGGCTGTTAAGATCGATAGCATCGCGCGCCAGCGGCGCTACGTGGCATGCGGCAGGATAAACCTCCGGCACGATGAGCGCATCGAGCGCTTGAAGGATGCGCCGGACCGTGGCGTCCTCCTTTTCCAGCTCCGCCCGATTGAAATTCGTCCAGGCGGTCGTAGCCGCATCTGCGAAAGTTCTGGCAGCGGACGCATCCACCGCTGGCAGGGTCAGGTTTCGGCCGCCTCCAAGATCGAGCGAAAGCGACGACGAGAGAAGGCGCTTCCTCACCGATGGGCGCGTCGCGATAGTTTCAAACCCTATCCAGGGCGAACCAGCCCCGCGAGCCGCAATACCCTTTTCTTGCAGGGTCAGTGACCTTGGATGTCGCCTGAGAGGGTCAATCAGGAACCCCAGAACGGATTTTGAAGCGAGGTTCATGAGCACCAAATTGCCAGTCTTTCCCTAGGTGTAGCAGATATCGGACAACTGGGAACCCTTGCGGGACGCATCGCAGGCACGAATGGGCGCCTACTGTTTTCATCTATGCCCGACAATGCGCTCGAACTGGGCGAACGGTGGGCGGTTTCCGATCCTACGCTGCATCGAACACGAATGAAAGCTGCGCCCAGAAAGGAGATCTATCTGCGGCTCCCTTTGAGGAGGTCAGACAGCCCTACGTGATTGCGGCAGGAATTTCTCTCGCATGTCGAGTCAGCTTCCTGCTATGCCGTAGGCATGGCCAGAAGACCCGACATTGGCCTCAGACAGGGGCGAAGATTGTGTCAGATGCGACACGAGGACCGACTGGCGTTCGTCGCTGAAGGCCTGCCCATCCTGCTTGCCAGTGCACAGGGATTTCAGGATGCCGCTTCCCGTCTCCATGACAGTCCAAGAGAAGAAGATGTGCTTGTCAGCTTCGCGGATGAAGAGGCCTCGAAAATTCTGATCCTGATGGACATGGTTCGCTGTCCACCCGCCCAGGTAAATCAGAATATAGGAAAGCTGATGCGCTGGTTTTACGATCACTTGGCACGGCTCGTCTACGCGAAGGCGACGAGTTGGAAACCGACGAGCGTTCATCAGCTCCAGCACTATTTGGAAACGGAATGCGAAGAACACACGTTGGAGGGTTTCGCGGGGGAGTATATCCTGCCGGGCGGGCCGGTTCACGAACGTGAAAGCGCTCTGTATGCGGACATTCAGTCATACGACAATGGGGAATTGGCCTGGCACGAACCGCGAACCCGGCCGTCATTGTTCGGGCCGGAAAAATCCGATGCTCTGCGGCTTGCCAACGCCATGCAGCGGCTGGGGATGCTAAGCCTCAACGGCCTTCGGATTATCGCGTCAGTATGGAGCGGAACACGTTTCACAGGTGAACAAACCCCGCAGGCAGCCAAAGCTTTGACTGAGGCAATGCTAGAACAGATTGGGGCAGCCGGACTAATCACCGATAGCGCGGATAATAGTGACGTAATTACGCTCTATGACCGCTGGCAGCTCCCAATGTATGAGCTACAGATCACTCCGACCGTTCAGACGCTTGAAGAACTGCGCGAAGCACAGGTGCGGATGCTGAATGACGAAATGGGCGGCTGGTGAAGCAACGGGCCAGACGCGCCTTCACATCATCAATCGATACGATTCTCGTAGGCTTCCAGCATGGGCGACGACATGAAAATCGCGACCATCAGAATGGTGATGGAGTGCTCCAGCAGCTCTCTGCTCTGCTCAGGGTCGAAGAAACGGCCGTTGAACTTGCCCCCTTGCAACAGGTTGTTCCGGACCCGACGAACATAGAGAAAGAAGAGGTCGTTTTCATTCTCAGTCAGCAGACGTCCGCTCATCATATTCGAGCGGTATCCAAAATAGCTGAATGTCATCTTGACTGGATACCTCAATTGCACCCAATAAATATAAATCAATTCAAAATTGAATATCAGATCTATGGGTTCATGTAATCTTTCGATAGGATGAGCTTGGTCAATTTCTCCTGACGCTAAAGATCAATAGCGGCTTACCTTGGCATCAGCTACGGATTGATCTCGACGCGGATTATGGTCGATAGTGCGGAAAAACGGTGGAAGACGGCACTCAAATGCCGGTGAGGACAGCAAGTGACGATCGAGAAGACACTTTTCGCAGCGGCCGACAAGATGCGCGGGTCCATGGACCCAGGCGAATACAAGCACGTGGCGCTGGGCCTGCTCTTCCTGCGCTACATCGGCACCGCCTTCCAGCGGAAGTATGACGAACTAATACCCGAAGGCGCAGAGGTGGCCGAGGACGTCGATGAATACCTCGCTGAGGGCATCTTCTGGGTGCCCGAGGCCGCGCGCTGGAGCACGTTGGCAGCGAACGCCAAGGACAAGGGCATTGGGGTCAGGGTCGACAACGCCATGCGCGCGATCGAGGCCGACAACGAACAGCTCAAGGGCGCACTCCCGAAGGTCTTCGGGCGCGAAGCACTCGACCCGACCATTGTCACTGGCCTGATCGACCTCTTCTCAAACATCGAGTTCGACGGCACCCCGAAGGACTTCGACCTGATCGGGCGCATCTACGAATATTTCATCTCGGAATTCGCCAGCAACGAGGGCAAGCGTGGCGGCGACTTCCACACCCCGAAACCGGTCGTCGAACTTATCGTCGACATGATCGAGCCGATGAAAGGGCGGCTGTATGAGCCCTGCTGCGGCTCCGGCTCCTTCATGGTCCAGTCGGAACGCTTCCTGGAGAACCATGCCGGCCGTCGCGCCGATCTCGCAGTCTACGGGCAGGAGCGCAATCACACCACATACGGCCTCGCCCGGATGAACCTTGCCATCCGAGGCATCGTCGCGAACATCCAGTGGAACGCCGAAGGCACGCTGCTGCGTGACGCCTTCCCAGACGAGAAGTTCGACTTCGTCATGGCGAACCCTCCGTTCAACATCTCCGACTGGTCCGGCGACATCCTGTCCGAGGACCGGCGCTGGAAATACGGCACGCCACCTGTCGGCAACGCGAACTTCGCCTGGATGCAACACATCTACGACAAGCTGGGCAGCACCGGCATTGCCGGCGTGGTGATGGCCAACGGCTCCATGTCCTCCATGTCCTCGGGCGAGGGCGACATCCGCCGCGCCATGGTTGAGGCCGAGGCGGTGGACGCCATGATCGCCCTGCCGGGGCAGCTCTTCTATGGCACCCAGATCCCGGCCTGCATCTGGATCCTGGCGAAAGACAAGTCGAACGGCGTCGCCAAGGATGCCAAGCTGCGCGACCGGCGCGGTGAGGTGCTGTTCATCGACGCCCGCAAGATGGGCGCGCTGGTCCCAGGATCGCGCAAGCAGAAGGAGCTGTCGCGCGAGGAGATCGAGCGCATCGCCACCGCCTACCACGCCTGGCGCGGAGAGCCGGACGCGGGCGCCTATGCCGACGAGCCCGGCTTCTGCAAGGCGGCCTCCATGGAGGAGATCGCGAAGCACAACTACGTCCTGCCCCCGGGCCGCTATGTCGGTGCCGGCGCGGCCGAGGAGGACGGCGAGCCCTTCGAGGAGAAGTTCGACCGCCTGTCGGCGGAGCTTCGGGCGCACTTCGCCAAAGGGCGGCGGCTGGAGACAGAGATTCAGGCGCGGCTGGAGGCGCTGTCGTGAGGCGCCACACGTTCGCAGACTTGATCGACGACGGCATCATGAAAGTCGGCGACGGGTATCGCGCGAAGAACAGCGAACTCGGCGGCACCGGCTTAGTTTTCCTACGCAGTGCATACCTCCAGGACTCGGGGTTTCGGCTGGATGACCCCGATCGTTTTCAAGTCACCGAACCCGGCAAATTCGGTGAGAAGATCGCCTGTCGTGGTGACAGCGTCATTACGACCAAGGGCAACAGCACCGGCCGCGTAGGATACGTCAATGGAACTGTCGAAGGTGCGGTTTACTCTCCGCATCTTTCTTACTGGCGGTCGATAGACCATCAGAGGATTGAACCTCGATTCCTATACTACTGGTCTCGCAGTTCGGAGTTCCTTGATCAGCTTGGCGGTATGGCCTTCTCGACCGACATGGCCCCGTATCTAAGCCTGAGAGACCAGTTGCGTCTCGAGATCTCTCTTCCAGAGATCGGGATACAGCAAGGAATTGCAGCGACGCTCGGTGCCCTCGACGACAAGATCGAGCTGAACCGCCGGATGAGTGCGACACTGGAGGAGATGGCACGGGCGCTCTATCGGTCCTGGTTCGTGGATTTCGACCCCGTCCACGCCCGCGCCCTCGGCCAGGCCCCCGCCCACATGGACGCCACCACCGCCGCCCTCTTCCCCGACAGCTTCGGCCCCGACGGCCTGCCGAAGGGGTGGGAGATGTCCACCATCGGCGAGGTGGCTGCGACAGTCGGTGGTGCAACGCCGAAGACCAAGGAACCGGCATTCTGGGATGGCCCCCACAGATGGGCGACGCCTCGAGACTTGTCGAAACTCGGCCAGCCCGTCCTGTTCGAGACGGACCGGACCCTGACCGATGCTGGGCTCGCGAAGATATCCTCTGGTCTCTCACCGGCCGGAACCGTCCTGCTGTCCTCGCGCGCTCCGATTGGATACGTAGCCATCGCGCAGAACCCGGTTGCGGTGAACCAAGGCTTCATCGCTCTACGCGAGACCGATCGGATTTCCTCGGTCGAGGCGTATTTCTGGGTCCAGTCGAACATGGACGCGATCCTGGCGAACGCGAATGGTTCGACCTTCCAGGAGATTTCGAAGAAGAATTTCCGGCCGCTGCCATGCGTCGTAGCGCCAGACCCGGTCCGGAGCGCGTTCCGCGACCTCGCGGGAACATGGTTCGATAGGGTCGCGGGCCTCTGCGCGGAGAGCAGGACCCTCGCCGCTCTCCGAGACACCCTTCTCCCCCGCCTCATGTCCGGCGAGCTCCGAATCCGCGAGGCCGAAAAACAGGTCGAGGAGGTGGTATGAGCGAGAGGCTGCCTTTCGATCGTGTCTTTCTGGATCACGACGGGTCCGATGATCGTTTCCCTGGCTTTCTGCTCGTGAACCACGGGCGGACAGAGACCGCCGATCCGCGCGCGTTGGCGGCGTGCTATGAACAGGTCACCCTGCGGAGCATCGAGTTCGGTCTGGAAAACCTCGACAATCCCGAGGCAGCGTTCCCGGCACTCTATTTGGCGCGGCACACTCTGGAGCTTTACCTGAAGGGTCTGATCCCAGATTGGGAGACCCGCCGCGAGAAAAGCAAGACCCGGCACCACATAGACTACCTCGTCGACATCCTGCGCGCTCGACTGCTTCAAAAGTATGATGAGGCCGAGGTCTCCGCACTTGCCAAGTTCCTCCGTCAATTTTCCATGCTGGATCCGAAGTCCATGGCTTTCCGATATCGAGATGGCGCAGTTGTCAGTTTCGGCAACGCTCCTCTGGACGACCCGGAAATTTGGGTCGACTTCGTCGCTCTGAGGGAGAGCCTGACGAAGATCTTCGATGCGCTGGACAATATCTGGCTGAAGCAAATCGGAGGAGCTGCGTAATGTCTCTTCGCCCTTATGACGTATCCGAGCCATTTCTAGTAGGTGACGCGGATCCTGCGATCATGAGTTTCGCGCGCGAGAAATATGCCGCCATGGCCAAGCGCGCGATCTCTCGGATGCAGCGCACGGAAGCCTCAGGAATCTTCGACGGTGAGGCCGTAGGGCTCCGGAGCCTCTGGGACGAGTGGTGCTGGTATCAGGCCAATCACGGCAGCGACACGGCGTTGCTCTCCGATGCGGCAGAACAGATGTTGGACGGATTCATCGCGTCGGTGGTGGAGGAATTACCCAAGACGGAGGCGATCCTGCTGACCAAGGCCGCGGCAGAGGATGAGGAAGATGCCGGCGGCTACGACCCGTCGATGATCTCTGGTGTCGTTCGCGAGGTCATTTGCACGGCGTCGAGCCGCAGAAGCATGTCGCGTTTCGAGGTGTATTGATGTTCCAGATCGACCGTTCCGCCAATCGCCTGCGCAAGCTCGAGCGCACCAGCTTCTCCGAGGTCGGGTTCCGGGAGCGGGAGCATCTCCAGGAGTGGCTGGCAACCATGCCGGACGCTCTCTGCGAGGCGATGAGCGAGGGGGAGGACGGCCTTCTGATCATCCAGAAGGAGTTCGACGGGTTCGACGGCACCCGGGAGCGCCTTGACTTGCTGGCGCTGGATCGGGCCGGGCAGCTTGTCATCATAGAGAACAAGCTGGACGATTCCGGCCGGGATGTCGTCTGGCAGGCCCTGAAATACGCTGCCTACTGCTCGAGCCTGAAGAAGGCCGAGATCGTCGGCATCTTCCAGCAGTATCTCGATCGCCAGGGCGGCGGCGATGCAGCCGGGCTGATCTGCGAGTTTCTGGGGGAGGACACCTTGGACGAGGTCGTGCTCAACGACGGCACCAACCAGCGCGTCGTCTTCATCGCGGCGAATTTCCGGCGGGAGGTCACCGCGACGGTGCTCTGGCTGCGCGAGCACCAGATCGACGCGCGGTGCGTCAAGGTGGTGCCCTACCGGTTCGGCGAGGAGATCTTCGTCGACCTCCAGCAGGTAATCCCGACGCCCGAGGCCGCCGACTACATGATCCGCATGGCCGAGAAAGAGAGTGAGGAAAGAACGGCCAGCACCGCCCAAGGTCACCGGCACAAGGTCCGCCTCGAATTCTGGCGACATGCTCTGGAGAAGCTCCGCGAGGATGGATCAGCCAGGCACCAGAATGTCAGCCCAACGAAGGAGAACTGGTTGAGCGTAGGCACTGGCGTTTCGGGGTGTTCGTATACCTTGGTTCTTCTGAAGAGCCAGATGCGCGTAGAGGTCTCCATCCAGAGAAGCAGCGCCGCCGACAACAAGTGGATCTTCGATGAGTTATACGCACAGAGAGATGCGATCGAGCAGGATTTCGGCAGCAAGCTTGACTGGCATCGCAACGATGATCAGAAGCGGTGTCTCATCAATATATCAGAGCCTTGCGAGGGATTTGACCCTGAGAATTGGCCCGGGATGATCTCGTGGATGAGTGATCATGTCAGGCGACTTGAGGCGGCGTTCGCCGAGCCCTTGGCTCAATTGAACCAGCGCCTGAAGTCGGGCGAGGTGAAGACGTAATGGCCTGGAACTCGGAATCCGACCTCGAAGACTGGATGATGGGGAAACTGGCCGGGCTGGGCTATGCCGCCGATTCCGGCGCCGAGATCTCGCCTGAGAAGCGCGATCCGGAGCGCCGCAGCTTCCACGAGGCGATCCTACGGAAGGTGTTCGAGAAGGCCGTGAGGCGCCTAAACCCTAGCCTACCAGATGGCGCGGTGCAGGAGGTGATGGCCCGTGTCACCGACGAGGTCTTCGCTGGCGACCTGATGGCCGAGAACCGCCGCTTGCATGGCCTGATGACCGGCGGCGTCCCGATCACCTTCTTCAGCCAAGGAGAGGAGCACCATGAACGGGCGCTCCTAATCGATTGGAGCGATCAGGACAACGCCTGGCATGCCTTCAACCAAGTCGACATGGTCGGGCGGAACCCGAGGATCCCGGACATCGTGATCTACCTGAATGGCCTGCCTCTGGTCGTGGTAGAGCTGAAGGGCACCGAAGGAGCCGACATTGAGGCGGCCTTCAACCAGATCGAGACCTACAAAGCCGACATCCCGAACCTGTTCCGGACCTCGGTCTTCTCGGTGATCTCCGACGGGCTGAACGCACGATATGGCACGCTCTCAGCCGGCCTCGACAGGTTTATGCGGTGGCGGACCGTTGACGGCGAGACCATCCTGTCGGAGCGTGAAGGTCTAGCTCTTAACACGCTGACCGAGGGGCTGCTAAACCGGCCCGTTCTGCTAGACATGCTGCGCTGGTTCACTGTCTTCGAGGACGAGGGCAAGGGGCCAGTGAAGAAGGCGGCCGGCTACCACCAGTTCCACGCGGTGCGGAAGGCAATGGCGTCGATTCTCGGTGCGCGCAGCGACGACGGCAAAGGCGGCGTCATCTGGCACACGCAGGGCTCCGGGAAGTCGCTCTTGATGACTTTTCTCGCCGGTCGGGCCATGCACCTGCCGGACCTGGAGAACCCGACTATCCTGATCCTCACCGACCGCAACGACCTCGACAACCAGCTTTTCGCCACTTTCGGTCGATGCAAAGATCTTCTTGGCGAGACGCCGGTGCAGGCGGACAGCATCGAGGATCTGAAGACGCTGCTGAACCGGCAGGTCGGCGGCATCGTATTCTCGACGATCCAAAAATTCCGACCGGAGCGCGGCCAGGACTTCCCGGAGCTCACGGACCGATCCAACGTCATCGTCATGGTCGACGAGGCGCACCGGACACAATACGGGTTCGAGGCCAAGATGGACCAGAAGACCGGCGAGGTGCGCCATGGTCTGGCTCATCACCTGCGCACGGCTTTGCCTAGGGCCGTCTACGTGGCATTCACCGGCACCCCTGTGGAATTGGTCGGCGCGAACACGCGGTCGGTATTCGGCGACTACATCGACGTCTACGACATCGCTCAGGCGGTCGAGGACGGCGCAACCGTGCCGATCTACTACGAGGGACGTGTGGCCCGCGTGGAGATCGCGGAGGATCTGCGCGACAGTCTAGACGAGGAATTCGACGAGGCGACCGAGGCGCTGGCTGAGGATGAGGCAGGAGCTGCCGCCAAGAAGTGGTCGCAGATCGAGAAACTGGTCGGCGCCGGTCCGCGCCTTGACGCGGTGGTCGCCGACATCCTTGAGCATTTTGACGCCCGGCTCGAGGCCATTCACGGCAAGGCGATGATTGTCTGCATGAGCCGTCGTATCTGCGTCGAGGTCTACGAGCGCATCGCCGCCGCCCGCCCCGATTGGCATTCTGAAACCGACGAGACCGGCGCGGTGAAGGTCGTTATGACCGGAAACGCCACCGATCCCCAGAATTTCCAGCCCCATATTCGCAGCAAGGCGAAGCTTGAGGCCCTCAGAAAGCGATACAAGGATACTGGTGACCCGCTAAAGCTGGTGATCGTCCGTGACATGTGGCTGACCGGCTTCGACGCGCCTTGCATGCACACCCTCTACATCGACAAGCCAATGAAGGGGCACGGATTGATGCAGGCGATTGCCCGGGTGAACCGAGTTTTTGCTGGAAAACCCGCCGGTCTCGTTGTCGATTATATCGGTCTTGCGGCCGATCTGAAGAAGGCCCTCGCGCACTATTCCCAAGGCGACCAGGCCCAGACGGGAGTTGACGAGCGGGAGGCAGCGTCGGCCTTCCTCAGTGCGCTGGACGTTGCGCGCGGACTGTTCCATGGGTTCGATTATTCGCGGGTCCTCGGCGGCACGGCTGCCGACCGGATCGAAATTCTACCGGCGGCGGCAAACCATGTTCTCTATCAGTCGCGTGCCGATGGGCAGGAAGATCACAAGGATTTCGGCAAGCGGTTTCTGGATGCGGTTGCAGCGCTCGCCAGGGCCTTCAAGCTGGCGGCAGGGTCACCCGAAGCCAAGGAGCACGCCGAAGAGGTTGCCTTTTTCCTGGCGGTGAGGTCCGCGCTGCAGAAGCTCGATGTGAAGGGCGGCGGAGGGCGGAGCTCTTCACCAGATTTCGCGATCGAGCAACTTCTGAATCGGGCTGTCGCCTCGACCGAGGTCGTGGACATACTCGAGGCGTGCGGGTTCGACCGCCCAGATATCAGCGTTCTGTCCGAGGAGTTTCTCCTCGAGATCCAGAACATGCAGCACAAGAACCTCGCCGTGGAGGCCCTGAAGAAGCTTCTCAACGGCGAGATCAAAGCACGGACGCGGGGCAACGTCGTGCAGAACCAGAAGTTCTCGGAGCGCCTCACGAGCGCGATCGCCCGGTATCACAATCGCAGCGTCGATGCCCTTCAAGTGATCCAGGAACTCATCGGCATGGCCAAAGACCTGAGCGCCGAGCCCGAGGACGACATGTCGGAGGCGGAACGGAGCTTCTACGACGCGTTGGCGCAGAACGAGAGCGCCGTCGAGGTCATGGACAACGAACAGCTCAAGGTGATCGCATCGGAGTTGGTGAAATCCGTTCGCGAGAACTCCGGTGTGGACTGGTGGCAGCGCGATGATGTGCGCGCAAGGATGCGCGTCGCCGTCAAGCGGATCCTGCGGCGGTATGGCTATCCCCCTGATCTTCAAGCCGCCGCCGTGAAACTGGTCCTCCAGCAGGCTGAAGCGCTGGCACAAACAATGTGACAGGTTGCAAAAACGTGGCTCTCAGCTTGGTGAAGCACGATTCCACAGCTTGAGCATGGCTGCCCAGCGGCCTAAACCGCTGTCGTCCCAGGTGAAGAACATCCTCATGTCCAACAGCAACACAGTGGCGGAAAAAGCCGTTCACAAGCCACGCGCCCAACGTCTTGCGACCGCCTCGAGCCTGTTCGAAATGGGCGAGCTTTCAGAAGAGATTTCTGATCAAAGCTTCATTCTACGCCTCAACACAATTGTGGCTCGGCGCCGTGCAGATGCCGAGAAGAACACGCCGGCCAATCTCTCGGATGCAATTTCGTCAAAAGGGATGCTGCACAGGCAGGCGGAACTAGCCACCTTCGGACGCTGGTTGCTTCTCGACGGCCATCCCGGGTTGGCGAAGCAGGGCGGCAAGCAGCCGAACCCCCGTGTGATCCTGCAATGTGTCGCGGTCGCCTTGTATGAGCTACGCATCCGCCCGGACCTCCAACAAAAGGACCTCGCCCTGGCCGGACGAGTAAGCCGCACGAGGGAGATAACGAAACGCGATCTGGCCGAACGATGGCTCAAGCTGGTCGGTGAGAAGAAGGAGCCCTCATTCTTCGACGCCCGCCTGCGGTCGATGAAGCGCATCCTGTCCGCCTACCTGGAGCACATGAAGTCCGGTGCCTTTGTTGTTGACGGCAAGCAGATCAAGAAATCGCCGGAGATCGAGAAGGTGCTGAAGGCGATCACCGGAAAAAGCACGGCCCGGCCGGGAACGAAAGCTTCCGCGATGATCAAGACAGTGACACCAGTGCCGACAGACCTGTCGCCGTTCGAGATCGAGCTTCGCTACTCGTCACCTACGCAGGAGGAGGAATATCGAAATCGAGCGAGGGCCTCCCTGCCGCCGTCCCACCTGCGATATTTGCCGACTGTAGCGTCATCCACATCCACAAGCGGTGTGGTCCGCGCGGATCGAAAAGATAAGATCGTCTTGATGCCGGATGTCACCGTCCGCGACACCTACAAGGTCGAGGCGCTGTTCGATCGAATGGTGATCTTGGTCAACACCACGACCCCAACAGCTCCGCACTATCTCCAAGTCAAGATCGACGAGACAACCGGGGCGAAGGTCTACGTGCATGATCTGAAAGCCCAAGGCGGCAATGCTGACTGGGGCTCGGAACTGCCGATCATAGAACCCACGGCGGCAACGGGTCAGCATTTCGCGATAATGATCCAGGACCCCACACCGGAACTATTGTCTGCGATCATGAACGTGATCCGCGACGGCGCTGGTATCGACAACGTAGTCACACCTCACCTGATCGAGGTCTCGGTCGACTTCTATCCGGGCAGCACAAGATCGGCCGAGGATTCTTTTCTGCTCCGCGAGCAGATGGTCGGCCTTCTTCATCGCCACCACTGGGCACCGCACGGTCGATTTCACCTCCACGATCCGGCCGTTCCGCGATATGTCGATGCGCGTCAGATCCATGGTGACCGGCGCGGACCTCGATACCTGTTCGCGCACCAGGCAGGCGATCATTTCAACTCGGACAGCACCATCGGTATCCCGGCGATCAGACACCGCATCCTGACGGAAAGGCCTGGAGAAGACCTCTACCTCAACTCGACCATGTGGAAGGGCGCGAAGAACGCGGACTGCCAGGTCAGCATCCAGCACAAGATCGCAAACCGAAGGAACCCGGAGAAAAACACGATGGTGATCCTGCCGGATCACGAACGCCGTGCGCGCATCGAGGTCACGATCTCTGGGAGCGATACCCTGAAAGACCGCGGCCTCAGCACTATTGACGATCTCGGATTCGTGTCGTTCCGGAAGCTGACCAAACCGTTCTTTTCTTTCAAGATCGCCGAGATCGAGCCCCTGCAACACCTCCTGAACGATGCTCAGGCACAGATGCGAACACGCGGCGTCTACGGTATTGAGCTAAGGAACCGTGCACGTGCGCAGGAGAAGCGCAACGAGCAAAAGCGTGCCGGTCAGCAACTGGAACGGAACAATGACCGGGAAGGCCATGGGCTGCAGAGCTGGCGAGAGATGAACGACGTGGCAGGCAAGGCCCTAGACGAACTTCAACGCCGCTGGAAGGGCTTCTCCTGGCCTTAGGCGCGGCGCGTGCTGAGCGGACCTGGGCTTGGAGGAACCTGCTGAGCACGTCCTTCCCCGGCAGCGTGGGTTTGCTCCTGCATCTGTTTCTTCAGCATGTAAGAGGAGTTGGGAATAGGTAAGTGTGTGGAGTATGGGTGTGGAATAAAGATAGAAGGGGTAACCCCAGTTATTAGGGCATCGCTCATACCGAGCGGCCCCGCGAGGCCGCGGAAAGCCTAAAAGTAAGCATTTACTGAATATTCCTTCGCCGTGATTGCATTCACAATCGGCTATCTGTAGCGTTTCCATCCGACAAATTGACGTCAAACCGGCGGCCTTAGGAGTCAATCAAATTTAGGCTGGCCCGGCGTGGCGATTGTTGCCGGAGAGGGAGACAGAACGACTTGGTCAAACTGGCTCGCGTCCAGACCGCCTTTTGCCCCAGGAGACAGCACCGAAGACAGAGCGCGCCCTTGGCGTTCTCCGGGCCTCTATCGCGCAGTCAGGTGATGAAGAATCCGATCCAGATCGCCGAGTGACGAGATCACAAAGCAGACCAGATCTGCATGCCCCAGCTCACGCATCGGCTTCAACGCTGAATGCCGACCATATACAGGCTTGCCTTCAGCCCCCTTCTTGGCGAACAACACCGATGCCGGAGAGCGTCGGAAGACGATCCCGAGTTCATCGAGGTAATCAGACACTCTCTTCTCCGCCAACCACAGATTGGCCGGGCTATCCGGCCTCTTCTCGAACATCATCTCGGCCATGCTGCCGTCACTGCAGCGCAGAAGATACCGCGCCGAGAGTTTGCCCTGGTGGCCGCTGGGGTGTTGCATCGCCACTTCGTCTAGGTGCATCAGGCAATTCAGCTTCAGCTCATCTCGTCCCATCACATTGGATCCGGCAAGATCAGTGATGGTGGAAAGGTATGACGTTGTCGCCGCGCATGAACGCGACGGCGCCTTCCGCCTCAAGTGCCTGTATCGCGGCATCACGCGCGTCCTTGTCGGATCTGAACTGGTCGTCCCAAACGTGGCTGGTGCGCTCGTAATCCACGACTTCAAGTGTCCAGGTTTTTTCGTCTTCGAGACGGTAGATCTCGATCGAGAAAGGATAGCCATCAACGACGACTGTTTGGCTCTTGCTTGATGTGACCAGGTTCTGTTCTTCTTCGGTCATGCGGGCGAATTCCTTACAGAAAAATCTCTTCAACTATGACGTGTCGCTTGTATTGGCTCGTGGGTGATGGGGTCGGGGCCGATCGGTGTTTTCTTGTCGGCTATGGCTCAGCTCGCCTCCTGAGAGAACACATGCGTTACCGTGCCTTTATAGGTTTTGTATTTTTCGACCATCCAGCGCTGGATGTCCGGCCAGTCGCCTTCATTTAGGTAGCCACGTTCAATGTAAGACCACATGAAACGCCCGGCAGCGTCGGGTTCGAGGGTCGAACCGGTGCCGGCTTCGAGTTCTTCGCGATGCGCATTGAGAAATGAGTATATCTCTTGCGCGTCTGCTCCTGCCTTGCCACGCAAAAACAGCCCGCAGCTTTTCTGTGCTGCATAAAGCGACACGACAATACGAGGCTCGTCCACCAGGGTGATCCAGGAGTTCGAAGCCCGTCCCGGATTGAAGCCTTCTACGATCATGTCCGGATAGTTTGAGGCCATATCCGCCCAGAACTTCTCTTTCGCTTGGAAGCTCGGGCTAGCGGCGGCTACGGCCTTGCTCTTGAGTGAGCGCCCCCAGCCGTCTGGCTTTTCCACGACTTCGAAGATTGGCGCGAAGGGACTGTCTCCGATGCGAACGACTCGCGCTTTTACCGCGAAGAAGGAGAACCCGTCGGCGGTGTGCTCGTTGAGCCAGCGAATTGCCGAGACATGCGGCTGTCGGAACGAGGGAGCGATCCAGACAACGGTCTGCGCCTCCAGCCCAGCGAGATAAGTCATGATCTGCCCTAGATGCGTATGATCCGTCGTTTCGAGCTGGTTCTCGATCAGCACCACGGTGTCGTCGATCGGGTTCCGCGCCAGGATGTCGGCAGAGAAGCTTTCTACGGCCACTTCGGGGCCGGTCAATTCCAGCGGGATGCCGATCGCCTCGGACAGATGGTCGATGTTCTCAGCCAGCCACGGGGTAAACTCATGCGCTTCGTGCTTCCAGGCCTCACGAAGAGGGAGGTCTTGTAGTCTTCCGAACTGTATCTCGGTCATGCGGACAACTTTCCGTGCATATCGTTGCTGGCCTTGCCCAGGTCTACTCGCAAAGACTTTCTGCCAAGGCGCCAAATGATGCTTCTTCGTCACTCTCAAGTGCAAGGTCATACTTCAGAACCACCTGCGCGAAACGGGTTACATATTGACATTGAAACCGAGCGTTAGGCGGCAACCAGCTCGTTGGCCCTTGGCTACTCTTCTCGTTGTTCACGCTGCTTTCGACGACGAAGAGGTTCGAACGGTCGTTGGCAAATTGGCGCCTTTTCTCATCGCTCCAGGAGTGGGCACCATGATCCCACGCCCATTTCAACGGAACCAAATGGTCAATATCAACATCACTGGCTGATGTGAATGTGCGTCCTGTGTAGCTGTCGGTCCAGCGTCCGCGCACAACGCGACAGCTATCCCGCGACCACTGAACTTGGCCAACGGAAAGCTCTGAGAGCATCTCATGACGCGTCGACTTGCAATCGCCGTCCTGATCAGCCCAGCCGCCAAAGGATGAACGGTCGTAGGAAGCAGCTACGGCGTCTGTTTCGATTTCGTCCAAGAGTGCTTCGCGATTAGGCGTCGCACTGAAAACAACTCGTCGGGAAGCGGTTCTGTCTTCCTGACCGTCTCGCATGACAGGGCGAACTGACGAATATCCAACAGCTATCATATGCTTCCGCGCCCACTCCAAAGTTTCGGGCGTCTTTACGAAGTCCAAACAGACACGTGAGACGGCCTGTGAGCGCCTCTGACTGAGGTCAAGGTTGCCCAGGTAGGCCTGTCGCGCGGAGGACCCTGAGCGCCACTCTGACGAAGCATGCCCCTCGATCTTGACCTCTAAGATCTCGACCCCGGAGTTCTTCAATACCGTCAGCCAGGGCTCGCACGCATCGGCCAAAAACTTGGCCAATACAGGCGTGATACTGGCCTTGCCCTGCTCAAAAAGAACATTGTCTGGAAGGATTATTGCGCCGGTGTCGTCTATACGACCGCCAACCTTTGAAACAATGCTGCCGAGCTCGCGTTGCAGAGCACCAACAAGAGCTGCTTCCTGGGCTTCCACATTGCGGATCTTCTGCGATATGCCCTCAAGGGTCTGGCCGGCTTGTTCCAAGGCCGCGAGTGTCCGTGCTGTTGCGAGTAATTCTTCCAGAGTTCGGCCTTCCTCGCGCATGCCGTCAATTGCGGTCGCTGCTGCCACGAGCTCCTCGAAAGAATGGCCAGATGAATCCAGGGATTCAACGATTTGAGCCGTCGCGAGGAGTTCGTCCACGCTAAGACCAGAAGCCTCCACTTGCGATGCTATTTCGGATTTTGCGATCAAGTCCGCGACCTCTCTGCCGGACTCTACAAGCTCTTCAAGCAGAGCCATTTCCTTCAGAACTTCCTGAGCTTTTTTGTTTTCCACCAAGTCGGCGAGATCGCGTTGCATGTCCTCTGGTAGCTGGGACGCAGCATCCATTAATCGCAGCACTTCATCCTGATCTACGAAACGCCATTTCTCCTTTGGATTCTCAACAGAAGCGGGGGTAGCAAAATCGACTCCTTGCTCCTTGAGGACGATAAAGGCTTCAAGGGAACCATCCCTGGAGGCTCCGAGCACTGTTTGACGCTGATCGTATGGCAACTCCCTGAAAGCACGGACCTCAGGAGTGTTTTCCTTCTCTTTCTCCCATTGCCAAAATGCAAAAAGCAACAACAGAGCGAAGGCAATCAGGATGAATGCTTCAGCCATAGTCAGCCCCATGATCGCACCACGGCGATAACTACGGTCTGTATGGCTCACATCAGACATCACTCACCCCCACCAGAACGCGTTCGCCAGGGTCCCTTCATCCGGATCTTAGATGGCGGGTTCGCTTCATCAGTCGCGCCTTCATCATAAGTCGCATCCTGCACTGGAACCACGACACTGGCCCTTTTCTCAAGGGCATCCAAGGCCGGTATGAGGCGTTTTTCGATGGCGTCTGCGGCGCTTCGCATCGCTCGGGAGCTTGCCTTCATTTCCTCTTTTTGGGCTTTCAGAAGCTTTTCGGATTCTTCCAGCTCCGCGGCTATTCTTTTTCTGCGGGCTTGGATCTCTTCATAGGTCTCCGCCTCCTGTTCACGCAGGCGGTTCTTGATTTCCTGCATTTCGTGCAGAGCCTGCTCCATGTGCTCCTGGTGCGCTTTCTGGCTCTCTATCAAGGCCGCAGAGATGTCCCTAACCGCTTGTTGTGCAGCTCCAGAGAACGCTTCCTTCATGTGAGTCGACAAGAAATCCGCATTCGCCTTCAAGCTTTCATGGTGATCATCTACAAACTTCTCCGTCTCGGTCCTGATCCTTTCGTCCCGTTCTGAGGCCAGTTGAACCGATTCCGCAGAATAGGCCTTCATCTGCGAAAGAATGCCGGACAAGTTCTTTCTAAACTCGCCGAACGCCCTGTTAATATCAGCACGCACTTCCCGATCCTTGGCAACGAAGTCCGGACGCAACTGCATCATCAACACGCGGAGGAACACCCCGAAGATCGTTGAAGACAAGGCAACGCCGAAGCCGGAGATCACTTCCGGAATGTCTACCGGCCGCCCGCCATTTAACGAGGGATCCGCCATTTGATAGAGGGTGTATGATAGGCTTGCTAGGGTGAATAGAAAGCCCAAGTAGTAGCAGTTATCACCAATGGTTTCTGGCTCGATCTTGATCCGCCCACCAGCCCAGGCAGCGACCGCGTATAGCACGAGGATGAGAGCCGCATACCCCGCCGACACAAAGGGATGGGCACCCAGCACCTTAAGGAGCACGCCGCCCCCGACACCGAACAGGAACGCCACAATAAAGGCCGCTCGGTCCAGGGTGTCTCTTGGAGCAACATCATGGGTGCGTCGGGGAGTCGCCATCACAGGTCCCCCAATGAACTGACGCCAGGCGGTCGACTGCCTTGTCGGTCGAAGTAGCGGGTCCAAAAACCTTCTACCATTTCGTTGGACGGAATGTTGCCGCCTGCTCTGGGGATTCTAATGATCTCAACGACCGCGTTGGACAAGTTGCCAGCCAGGCGCCCTTCTCCGTTACGGGATGCAAAATAGTCCCAACCTTGTTGACGGTAGAAGCTCAAGTTGTCGCTGTGTTGAAGCATGTCTGAAACAATGATGATTTTGCGCTGCCCTCTTACCGAAGTGAAACCTGGCGTGTTTGCGATCAAGGATTGCAGCGCCTCCATTATCGGCGACTGGTTCTCAACCTCACCCAAGAGTGTGGACTCGATCTTGGCACTGATCGGCTCCAGGAACTCGCGTTGGTATTGAGCGGATATGAGTGTTGGGTTTTCATATAGTGCGTTGGCTTCCTCGCCAGTCGCGGGTTTGCACTTGGCAAACAACGCTCCCCAGCGATCGGGAAACTCGCTGACAATCCCCAAAGCAATCATTGTGTCCGTGCCCGAAGCCGCTATCTCATTGTTTACAATCGTCCGCAGCCTTGCTTGCTGGGTCGGGCTCAGAGGGTCTGTGAGGTCGAGCAATATTGTTGTCACATCGACAGGTCCACCTGCATGACAAAGTGTGCTCTGGTCGATTTTGTTGCTCGAAAGTAGTGTTTGTGAACCCACGAGCACCGCTACAATGATCATTGCGCAAAGCCCGACCACACCCCACCAGATCAATCCACTTGAGTTCTTGCGAGACCGCCGACTGCTTCGACCTGAAATGCGCCTTCGCTTGGCGCTGCTGCGTCTCCTGGCCATCTAGCTGCCCGCTTTCTGGTCGACATCGTCAGTGGGCTGCTCCGGCTTTGTCTTCAGCGACGCTACAGGCGCATGTTTCTTGGCGCGCTCCACGTAGTTCCCCTCCAGTTCATCGATCTCATAGTGATCCTGAATCGCATGATGAAAGACATCAAAAATCTCTTTTACCGATGCTTCAACCATATTCGAGACGTCGCGTGCTTGCTCCTCGGCTCGTGCTCGCCTGTCATCATCAGCCACTGGCGAAGCGAATTCTTCAAATGCAAATTCTTCCTGAAAGTAGGCCGGGGGCTCATCTTCGCGCGCGGCCTTGTTGGCATCTCTATACACGGACAGCAGATAGTTGGCGGCGATGTTGCACTGGGCCAAGAACGGCGACAGGTTCGCATTCAGCGCTTTTTGCCCATATAGGGCATCGACAGAGTCCCGAACTTGACGCTCGACCTCATCCCGCGCCTCGTGGAGGGCTTCGACGGCCTCGTCACGATGTTGTGCCAAAGTTCCAATCGATTCCTCCAAATGATCAATGTATTCGTCCCGAGCTTCGATAACGTCACGAGCGACCTTTGAATAACCAGGATGAGGGTCCGAAGAATGATAACCCTTCAAAAGGGAAATAATCGAAATGAACAATCCCAAAAGGAAGAGAACATACGATTCCATTGTGTTCAAAGAGATCGGATTGCTGATTAAGGTCTGGATAGCAATCTCTCCAGCTTCGCGCCATTCCAATGTCGTCTCAACCGCGTCCCTGAAATGGGCTACAGCAGCATTATATCCGAGTGCGAACAACACCCATGCAATCGCAAACAAGAGCCCGAATAGCTTCTTTATTGAGTGTCGAAATCCCTTCACGTTAACATAACGCACTCCCATCCCCATGATTGTGCTCATAGAAACGTTGCCGAAGGAAACCAGGAAAGCTGCAATCAGGCCACCAAGAATGCCCAACGGGTTATTCTGAGAAAAAAGATAAGCGTTACCCGCCGACTCCAGCAAGATCACGACCAGCGCAAGGCCGATGATGTTTCCCCACCCAGTGGCTGGCTTGGCCGGCCTGAGGTCTAGCTGATTGATTTCGCGAAACCTGGTGCGCCACCGATATGCCTCTTGAACGCGCTCGCGAGGCGTCACCATCAATGCACGCCACTTGGTAACCTCCTCGACAAATCGAGCCTTGGCGTCGTTGGCCTCGGTCTCCACAAGCATTCGCGCCGAGACGGCATTGTTGAGCCTCTCAGAGTAAACGCGCCGGTTCGTTTCGAAATTTTCCAACCCCTTTCGACGAAGTTCTTCCACCCGAGAAACAGCCTTCAACTCGACATGGTCTAGCTGTTTGGATGCTGTCTCCGGTTGCCCTTCCTGCCCCCTTTGCCGACCGACGGATTCCAGATCCAACTCCTTGACCAAGCGCTCCTTATCGATGTTCGGGAACACGGCAGACGAGCTGATAAACTCGTCAGAGCGGAAGATCTCGCTCAGCTTATTGATCATGTTGTTCTCCATGATTCCCGAGTGGCGGGAGTTTTCGACCACCCTAACCAACTAGCTGCTGGCGCGAAAGGCGCTGTCTCGAATAGAATTTCCCCTTCACATTGGACACTTACGAAGCCGTCGACAATTGTCGAATTGACTATTTGAACTTGTTTTCAAGGGGATTGCCGGAGCTCTTCGCTATTATAGTAATGGGAGCATCCAATCGCCGAGACATCCCGGCGCCAGAACGCATCCCCTTCAAGCCCATGTGATTTTTCTAGGACTTCGTTCTTCCCACGATCATGCACGATGGCTTCCGCCGGAACGTCGAGCCATTCCTCATCAGGGTTTTGCGATGCAAGAAGCCGTATCGCCCTGAGCGAGAACAGAGGAGCATAACCATCCATGGGGACGGAATGGATGTTTGCGGTTTGGCGCTTCCCCAACCTCCTCTGGACGATCCAGCAAATCTCGACGCTCCCATCCATTGATCGCCGTGCCGAACAGCATCTTGTCCGATCTCCTTGTGCATGACGCGCCCCTGCTCAGACCGGTGCCGATCATTGCACAGGCCTTGCACGCATTTAGATGTTCTCAGGTGCGCTCTGCGCGTCCCTGAGCATGATCCGTGTTCGGTCTCGCTCACGTGCTATTCGCCGGGCTTCAGGCCACCAGGGCGCGTTTCTGTGACCCTGGTGTCGATACGCTGACGCGCCAAGCCCTTGATTTCTTGGTTTCACGCGTCTCAGACGTTTACATTTTGCAGGAAAAACGTGGTTTTGGGGCCGGATCTGTCAACCTTATGTAAACATAGGGTAAAGGTCGAAGCCTGAAATCGGGGCAATATCACCCATTTTTGAGCCCTTAAGGTTTCCGACTCTTTTACTCGTGTAAAGGTCTGTCAACCCGATGTAAACGTCGTGCAGGGATCCGGCGAGGCACGGCGGTCGAGCCATTCCTCGCCGCCAGCCTGATCCACCTTCATCAGATGCCCGCCGGAGCGCGCAGAGACGCCGAAGGAGCTGCACACGGGCAAGGTCGGTCTGGGTTCAGGGTGGCCTATTTTAGAATCTCCCTCTCGTCCTTGAGGAGCCTGATCTCACGTCGAAGCCGACCATTCTCTTTGGCCAGTTCCAAATCCTCTTTCGAAACTACGTCCGTGTCTCGGTGCGCCGTGATCCACTTGTTCAGCGTCGACCTTCCGACACCCAGATCATCAGCTACCTGTTTTCGCGCAAGTCCACGTGTCAGCGCGATCCACACCGCACTCTTGGGGATTTGGTCCGCCCGTTTCAGTCCCACGGTCAGTCTCCTTTGTTGCAGTAAATGCTATCAAAGGAGCGGCATCAAACCGCGACAGGACCAAGATATCGCAGCGGCTTGGTAATTGATCGTTGATCTTTGTTGCCCTATCTTACCCGTGTATGAGGAGATTTCGCGTGCCCAAGACCATAAAGCGAATACTTGAAAGTGCTGAAAATAAACCCGGCCGCGAAGGAGCGTCGGGTCGACTTGTCACGGCTACAAAAATCAACAATAGCACTTCCGCGCACCCAAATCGCAAAGAAGCCATTCGCAGGATCGCCGACGATGCTGAGAAGCGTCTGAAAGGGTCGATGAAACTGCTCGCCTAGGGTCAGGATTCATAACCAGTAAATGACGAGAGCCGCGAGAGCGATGGCAGAGAGGAACACTTTTGGGCAGCGGTCATAGCGGGTGGCGACGCGCCTCCAGCACGTGAGACTGCCGAACATGATCTCGATTCGATTTGCGCCGCTTTCATCTCCGCTTGTCGTATTTGACCGGTGCCTTGCGTTTCTTCCGGCCTGTGATACAGGCGCGTATCCCCTTGCCCTGCAACGCTTCTCTGAACCGGGCAGCATCATAGCCGCGATCGCCGAGCAGCCATTTGACGTTTGGCAAGCCGCTCTTCAGAGTCCTTGCGCCGATGTAATCGTTCACCTGTCCGGGGGTAACGAACAGGTCGATCGGTCGTCCCTGACTGCCGCAGATGGCGTGCAGCTTGGTGTTTATACCGCCTTTGGTTCGATCAATCAGGCAACCATGCCGCCCCCCCGCCCGTGTGACTTGGGAAAGGAGGGAACCAGACGCGCCTTCGGGTCCTCACGAGGCTCTTCAGGGCGCACAGAGGCGCCGCAGGAGCTGCACACAGCGCAAGGTGGGCCTGGGGTCACTGTCATTGCTCACCTCGCGCAGGAAGCGCAGCCAGGCGCGCTCGTTGGGGGCCAGGTCGCCCTCCTTGTCGTGCATGATGACTACCTCCCGAAGATGGCCCGGAGCGCCGCCTGTGACCGGTTGGTCAGCCGCGGATCGCTGTTCTCCGAGGCCTCGCGGATCGTCTGCAGCCAACCAAGCTCATTCGCCGTGACAGGGGTGCCGAAGATCTCCACGATGGCATGGGCCGCGGTGTCGCCCACCGCCTGTTCCAAGGCCAAACGCATGAGGTAGGCAGGGTCGCACTCCAGAGCGCGCGCCATCGAAGGCACGCGGTCCAGTGCCAGCTTGGTGGCGCCGGCCTTGATCATCGTGATCATGTTGGGGTTCGGGAAGCCCGCCTCGCCGGCGATCTGCAACTGCGATTTCGTGGCTTTCAATTCCAGCACCCGGCGCTCCAAGTATTTTGCCAACCCGGTGTCTGCATACGGTTTCTTGGTCATCGCTATCCTCTCATATGTGACGCAGCACGTGCTGCTTGTCTTCGATATAGCGACCGCATGTATGGGAATGTGTGGCGGGAAGAGATCAACCTGACACATCCCTCGGACCACTCGGACCACTCGGACCACTCGGACCACTCGGACCACTCGGACCACTCGGACCACTCGGACCACTCGGACCAGCGCAAATCCGGGTGCGCTTACATGTCAACAGCGGTCTATCCGGTCCGAGCGGTCCAAATCGTATCAGGCGCGCAACCAAAAGCTTCGCACCCCTCCCCTCTATGTTTCCATCAGCTACGAGCGGCACCAACGAGAGCCGAAGCACGGACCGCGTATACGTTCGGGCGTCCCGGCACCGCGCGACCCAGCCTGAACTGCAACCCATCGCCCTTCTGGGTCTTGAGATGACCAGCGGCCTTGTGGATACGCGCCATTTCAACCGCATCGTCGTTCTGATGGATCCGACGCCAGCACTCAGGAGTGATGTAGATCCAGCCCTCATCCCGCCAGCCGTCGAGAGGCTCACCGCTCTCATTGCCGACCACTGCAAAGCGCTCCAGGTTCTTCGATACGTAAGTCCGGGTCCGCTCAACAGCCGCGTTGATCTCGGCACGAGTGGCCCCATCGCGTGCATCGAGCCAGGCCTGGAACAGCTCGAATGCAGCCGACTGTGCCGCACCGCCCTGCCAGCCGGTGAGCCCAAATTTAGTCGCTGTCTCGCCAGCAAGTGCAGCAATAGCGAACCGCCCCATAACGCGCTGGACCTGACCGTCGGGCGGCAGATCAGCGCGTTTGCTCCATGCATTGCAGAGGCCATCAACGAAGCGGTGGAAGGCACCCCGCATGCTCAGGTTCTTGATGAGCTTCTCAACAAACGCCGGGCCGGCAACGCCATAGTTCTCCTGTCCAGCCTGTTTCATCCGCTCCGCAAAGGCCCGGGCATTGAGCTCTCCGTGCAGACAATCGAAGGCGCCATCGTTCCGGACATCCGCTGCGATGTCGATGAGCCGGATGTCCTGTCCTGCATACATGGTGCGGCCGCCGCTCGCCATGTGCTCCTCCAGGGAAAGCTCACCGCTCGACAGCACGGGCACCGTCCAGCGCAGCGTCCGCTGAATCCTTCCGCTGGAACTCGAACGCATCTTCCCACGCCCATTGCCCAACATGTAGACGATCTCGCCTGCAACACGCGGCTCCACCTGGTGGAGTTCATCAAGCACAAGCAGGCTGTCGTTGCAGGCTGCGGCGATGCCTTCGATGCCGTTGTCGGTGCCGCGCCAGCTCTGCATGAAGGAAGGTGCTCCCCAGACAGAGGCCGCTACACCCAACAGCGTGGACTTGCCACGCGAGGAGACGCCGCGCAGGTGGAACCCGCCGCCATCGCGCCCCAGGACAGACAGGAGCGGCCCGGTGAACGCATGCGACAGCGCGAGGATCATCAGCGGGTTGTCGACGCAGGGCTCGGCCACGGCCTGACGCCAGCTTTCCAGGCTGCCCCTTGCATGCATCGCGGCGGCGACATCATCCGAGACCGCATCAGTTACCACCAGCCCCTCGCCGAGCACGCAACCATCCCCCAGAGTGAAGGCGCCGAAGCTCTTGTCAGCCCATCCCAACCGATCCGAGCGCAGATACCGCGCCTGCGGCCTCCAGGTTGCGACCAGTTCCGCCACGCTCTGCGCCGCCTTCTCGATAGGCGCCAGCTCCAACCCACGATCGAACAAGGGACTCAGTGCCGCTCCGGATTTCTTCGAGACGTCCCGAGCCTCAAGGATCACCTCATTCCAATTCCCGTCCGGATCCTCGACCGCCACTACACGCCCCCAGCCACCGCCCTTCGGCCAGCGGCACATTCCTTTAACGATCAAAGGCGAGCAGATCCGCACCGGCACAAGGTCGTCGTCCTCGCCCGGCCGCAGCTGGTAGATGCCGTCGGCATTCAGCGAATAGTCACTGGGCATGCCGTCAGGAGCCGGATCCATGATTACGCGCGGCGCGGCACTCGCCGACGAACTGGCATTCGCGGGAAAGGGCACGACGTTTTCGATGTCGGAGCCGGGACGGGTGGTGATGGTCTGATCAGTCATTGCAGTCTCTCTTGCAGGCATAGGAATAGCAACCGGTGCGAAGAGGTCCGCACCGCCGAGGGGCACTGCGCCCCGCCGAAGCAGGAGCGCTGAATCAATTTGCAAACGAGGAGGCCGTCAGCCTGCCATTAAGGTGTCCGGCTCGAACTCCAGGAAGGCGACAAGACCACAGGCGAGCTGGCCTTCCCACTTTTCAATATCGGCAAGACGCCAACGGGTGGTGGTCCCACCGAGTTTCACCGGGGCCGGGAAGTCGCCCTTGCGCTTCCAGCGCCAGATCGAGTCCTTGGATACGCCGAAACGATGCGCAACCTGGTCAACAGAAAGGTAGAGGGTATTCGCGGGGGCAGTCACTGTCGATGATCTCCTGTTTAGGCACACGAAGAGAGCCTGCTGCAGAGAGTTCTCCTCGTCCGGCAGAGCCATTCAGGTGCACGTTGATGTGTAGTTGGCTTATAGCAAAAATTTTTGCGAATTTCCTGAGAATTCGAGAGAATTCTGAGCGAATTCGGTATTTTCCATAGTTCGCGATCGGATCACATCCGGCCTCGCAACCGATACGAACAATCGTCGAAAGAGCTGAACAGCGCAGCAGAATGAGAACCACGTCAGTCAAAAGTGGGCAGGAACAGCAGAACGTCGCTTTTCGTTGCATCCAATAGAATGAACTTTGGTGGTAACTATGGTGGCAAGAAAACGCCACCGTCATGAAAATGCAGCAAAAACATAAACTTAAGATGAAATGTGGCGGAGACGAAGGGATTCGAACCCTCGAGACGGTTTCCCGCCTACTCCCTTAGCAGGGGAGCGCCTTCGACCACTCGGCCACGTCTCCGTTGACCGTCCTATTTAAAAAGGCAAAGGCGTACAAGCGGTTTCTGCAGGAAATCTGCAGTTGAACTGAAATTGCCCTAGCGCGGAAAACACAACGGCAAGCCACCGAAGCTATCGGCGCTTGTAGGTCTCCCGGTGCCACACATAAAGTCCGGCTCCCGCGATTAGAACGCTGCCCAAGATAGTCCAGACGTCGGGTATCTCGGCAAAAAATACCAGCCCCCACAGCGCCGCAAAGGCAAGTCCTGTGTAGGAAAACGGCGCCAGCATGGCCGCCTCGCCCTGAGAAAACGCCCGGATCAAGGCCAGTTGTCCAACTGTTCCTGCCAACGCGATGATCGCCATAAGGGATGCGTCGCCAGGATCGGGAGACTGCCACTGGAAAGGAACTGCGAGGCTCAGAAGGACAGTACCGACGAGGCCCGTATAGAACAGAGATGTCCAGACATCCTCATCCGGCCCAACCCGCCGGGTCAACAAGGCATAACCCGAGTAACAGGCAGCGGCCGCCAACGGCAGCAGCGCAGCCGGCGTGAACACGCCGCTTCCGGGCCGCATGACGATCATGGCCCCGATCAGCGCAACGGCAATGCCCCCTACCCTGCGAATGCCAAGCCGCTCGCCCAGAAAGAGCGCCGCGCCAAGAGTGATCAGAACTGGGTTGGTGGACATCAGCGCCGCGGCATCGGTAAGTGGAATGAGGCTCAACCCTGTGAAAAAGAACGCTGTTGCACTCATGAGCAGAATCGAACGCAGCAGTTGCAGAACCGGGTATCGGGTGCGGACCACCTGTGTCACACGCGGCATCACGAGCACCAGCACCAACACCATCTGCCCCGCATAGCGGGCCCATAAGGCAGGTAGAACGCCGACACCGGGCGTTACGGCCTTGACCGCCGCATCCATAATTGAAAAGCAGAAGATCGCTCCGATCATCAGCATAATGGCGCGGCTTTGCTGTGTCATTGGCTATCGGGTCTTCCTGCATTTTTCTGCATTTGCGTGAGCTCCCGATGGCGCGGCGATCCTTACCAAAGGCAATAGGTTCATGTGAATGAAACGTAGGTGGGGCCTCGGCCAGAACTCGAGTGATATACCGAACTGTTTGAAAATGCATATAGGCGCATTCTCGTGTGCTCAAGTGCACTGGATAGAATGGCTATGTGCAACGGTGCGAAGACCACGGCGTTTTGGAACTTCGAACCTGCTTTCCTGCCCTTAATGAAAAACACCCGCGAAGATACATCGCGGGTGTTACATGTGGTTTGTAAAAAAGGGGTGCTTAGGTGTTGAACAGGAAGTGCATCACATCACCGTCCTGAACGATGTAGGATTTGCCCTCAGCACGCATCTTTCCGGCTTCCTTGGCACCCTGCTCGCCGTTGTGAGCGATGAAATCCTCATAGGCGATGGTCTCTGCACGGATGAAACCCTTTTCGAAATCCCCATGGATCACGCCGGCCGCCTGCGGCGCGGAAGTGCCCTGACGGATGGTCCAGGCGCGCGCCTCTTTCGGGCCGACGGTAAAATAGGTTTCCAGATGCAGCAACTCGTAGCCTGCGCGGATCAGTCGGTCGAGGCCTGCCTCTGTAAGGCCCATTTCCTCAAGGAACATCTGGGCTTCTTCCGCCTCCAACTGGCTGATCTCTTCTTCGATCTGAGCGGAAATGATTACGTGGGAGTTGCCCTGGGCGGCGGCCATTTCAGCCACTTTGGCGGAATGCTCATTGCCCTCGACGGATTCGGCTTCGCCGACGTTGCAGACATAGAGAACCGGTTTGGTGGTCAGAAGCTGCAGCATACGCCAGGCCTTGGCGTCTTCGGCATCTACCTCGACCAGTCGTGCGGGCTTGCCGTCTTCGAGCATGGCCTGGGCATCGGCCAGCAGCCGGTCCTGCTGCTGCGCTTCCTTGTCATTGCCCTTCAGCTTGCGCACCAGACCCGCGCGACGCTTTTCGATGCTTTCCAGATCCGCCAGCATCAGTTCGGTTTCGATGGTTTCGGCATCAGCCACCGGATCAACGCGACCCTCCACGTGGGTCACGTCGCCATCTTCAAAGCAGCGCAGCACATGTGCGATGGCGTCTACCTCGCGGATGTTGGCAAGGAACTGGTTGCCAAGTCCCTCGCCCTTGGAGGCGCCTTTGACCAGCCCTGCAATATCGACAAAGGTCATCCGCGTCGGGATGATCTGCTTGGAGCCCGCGATGGCCGCCAGCTTGTCGAGGCGCGCATCAGGAACACCGACCTCTCCCACATTGGGTTCGATCGTGCAGAACGGAAAATTCGCCGCCAGTGCCGAAGCCGTTTTCGTCAACGCGTTGAACAGCGTCGATTTGCCAACATTGGGCAGACCGACGATTCCCATTTTAAAGCCCATAGCGGCCTCCTGATGCCATTTGGGAGCCGCTTCTAGGCACCAATGGGACTTGGCGCAAGCATCCTTGGCATCTCAGCCCACACAGGCGGTGGAATTTGAGAACCGGTCACGGATCTTCACGACCTGTGCCAATTCCTTGATTTCCGTGTCGCGTCTGGTCTTCAATGCACATGTTCCAGGCACCCTGATGCCAACATGCAGAGATTAATCATGAAATACGCCGCCGCTCTTTCCACGCTCGCCGCTCTAACCTTCGGTGCCGACCTAGTCGCTGCCCAAGACAGGGAGCTTTCCATAGGCCTTGGATATTCTGAGTTCTCCCGATCCGGGGCCGAGAACGGTGCTCTCATATCGCTCGACTACCGACACACACCGTTTTTTGAGAAAGGGATCTTCGCTGCCCGATTTGGGGCAGCTGTGGATGTACAGGAAACCGGAGATGCCTTTTTGGGAGCCGGCATTGCGGGGAAGTGGGATCTTGGCAAGTCGTGGTTCATTGATGCCAGCATCCTGCCCGGAGCCTTTGTAGAAAGTGTCGACCTCAATGATTTGGGTTCGACTTTCGAGATCCGCAGCCAGATCGCAGTCGGCCAAAGGTTTGCAAATGGCACGGCGCTTTCGCTGTCCCTGTCCCACAAATCCAATGCCTCGACCGGAGATATCAATCCTGGCGTGAACTCTTTGCAGCTGCGCTGGCATTTTCCGCTTTGACGCGGGTCCGCACACGCGCATTCTCAAGGCCCGGCGATCTGCGCATGCCAGTCGGGCTTGGGATTGATTTCCGCTTCAACATTCGGCACACCAATGCGGACAGTTAAAACAAGGCCCGACCATGACCCGCATCGATGCAAAATTCGCAGACCTCAAGGCAGCAGGGAAGAAAGCTTTCGTCTCTTATGTCATGGGCGGAGATCCTGACTACGAAACCTCTTTGCAGGTCGTCAAAGGCCTGCCTGCTGCGGGCGTGGACATCATCGAGCTAGGCCTGCCCTTTACCGATCCCATGGCAGATGGTCCGACCATCCAACTAGCTGGTCAGCGGGCGCTGGATGGGGGAATGACGCTTGAGCGCACATTGGAGCTGGCGCGCGAATTCCGCAAGGAAGACGACACCACGCCGATTGTGCTGATGGGCTATTACAACCCGATCTACAATCGCGGGGTCGACACCTTCCTCGCGGATGCAAAAGCGGCCGGGATCGACGGTCTGATCGTTGTGGACTTGCCCCCCGAAGAAGACGAAGAGCTGTGCATTCCGGCGCAGGCTGCGGGGCTCAATTTTATTCGCCTGGCGACGCCCACCACCGATGACAAGCGCCTTCCCCGTGTTCTCCAGAACACATCTGGTTTTGTCTATTATGTCTCAATCACCGGCATTACCGGCGCTGCCGAGGCCGAAGCAGGAGATGTAGGCCCCGAAGTGGCGCGCATCAAATCCGCGACCGACCTGCCTGTCATCGTCGGGTTTGGGATCAACACCCCAGATAAAGCGCGCAATATCGCCTCGGTCTCTGATGGCGCCGTTGTGGGCAGTGCCATCGTAGGCCAGATCGGAGCGGGCAAGAGTGTTGAAGAGGTTCTCGCCTTCGTCAAATCCCTCTCCGACGGAGCCCACGCGGCCTGAGACCAGCCCCGCGCACGCGACACGACACCATCAGCTATCAAACATGTTCAGGGGCGTCTTCACGTCTTGAGGCCGCACTGAGCGCGCGCGCCATGATGGCAATCAGATCGCGCTTGCGAGTCGGTTTGGCGACATAGTCAGACATTCCGCATGCCAGATAGCCCTGCACCTGGTGCAGCATCGCATTCGCAGAGATCGCAATGATCGGGGTCGGCGGCAGCCCGGCCTCTTGCTCGGCTGCTCGGATCTTGTTTGTTGCGGTAACCCCGTCCATCACAGGCATGTTGATGTCCATGAGGATCAGGTCCGCACCGCCCGCCTGCCAAAGCTCGAACAATTCAGCCCCGTCCGGCAGGATCTCCAGATCAAGATCGTATTCTTTCAACTGGTGACGCAGTACCATCTGATTGGTGAGGTTGTCCTCGGCCACCAAGACCCGCCAGCGCCGACACCTCAGCAGATCATGGCTCCAGTCTCTATCCTCCGTGGATGTCCCGGCAGAGGGCTGCGCTACCTTCAGGACGAGGGAGACATGAAACTCGCTTCCATCGCCTTCGGCACTTGTGAAGGCGATGCTGCCACCCAGTTCCGTACAGATCTGCTGCGCCACAACAAGGCCCAGCCCAGTACCGCCATATCGCCTGTTCACACTGGCCTCGGCTTGAACGAAAGGGTTGAACAACTTGCCGTGCTGGGTTTCATGAATACCGGCTCCAGTGTCGCGCACCCGGAAATCGAGCGCAATGGTGGCGCCGTCAAGCGGAGCGGCGGAAACACTGAAGGTCACCGCCCCCTCGGTGGTGAATTTCAAGGCATTGGACAACAGGTTGCCAAGAACCTGCCGCAGACGGACCGGATCCAGTTTGGCCCAGACCTCCCTTTTGACCATGAGGCCACTCAGAACAGTCGTGAAAGACAGACCTTTTGCCTCGATCCGCGGGCGAAATTCTTCGCACAAAGACAAAAAGGTCTCATTCACATTGGTCGGCAGCCATTCCAGTTCAAGTTTGCCTGCCTCAACCTTCGACAGGTCCAGAACGTCGTTGACGATCGTCAACAGCAGGTTCCCGCTGCATTTGATCGTGTCTAGGGTTTGCTTCTGGTCCTCCCGCAATCCGCTTTCCGCAAGGGCATCAGCCATACCAAGGACACCGTGCAGAGGAGTGCGGATTTCGTGGCTCATGACGGCAAGGAAGGCGGATTTTGCAGCGTTGGCCGCTTCGGCTTCTTCACGCGCCAACCGTTCACGCTCAAATGCAGCCCGCATTTCAGCCACTGTACCCCGTTCCGGGAAAGACGACTTGGAATTGCGTTTTACGGTCAATGCCTCTTGCCTGACAGGCCCCTCCCAACTCTCTCGGGCGATGATCTGACAATCAAAACGATCATTGCCAGAAAACCGCGCACCCTTCACCCACCTAGAATCCTACAGGTCTCTCCAAATAAAGCTAACGCAAAATGTCATTTAGAGACATTTTGTGTCGTGATCATTGCGTCCAAGATAGAAAATTGGTAAACATTATTGACCACATCATAAGCCACACTGGGGGCGAGGACAGAACCTGTGCCGGTAATCACAAATATTAATGACTTAAAACGCATCTACGAACGACGTGTTCCAAGGATGTTTTACGACTACGCCGAAAGTGGCAGTTGGACGGAACAGACGTTCCGCGAGAACACCTCTGATTTCGAACAGATCCGCCTGAGACAGCGGGTGGCGGTCGATATGTCTGGCCGCTCCACCGCAAGCCAGATGATCGGGCAGGATGTTACTATGCCCGTCGCTCTGGCACCTGTTGGCCTAACCGGCATGCAGCATGCAGATGGCGAGATCAAAGCCGCCCGTGCCGCCGAAGCCTTTGGCGTGCCCTTCACACTGTCCACCATGTCGATCAACTCGATCGAGGACGTAGCCGAGGCGACCACCAAACCCTTCTGGTTCCAGCTTTACACCATGAAGGACGAAGACTACGTGCGCCGCCTGATCGAACGGGCCAAGGCCGCAAAATGTTCGGCCCTGGTGATCACGCTGGACCTTCAGATCCTCGGTCAGCGCCACAAGGATCTGAAGAACGGCCTTTCCGCCCCACCGAAACTGACACCCAAGACAATCGCAAACCTGATGACGAAATGGGCCTGGGGCATCGAAATGCTGGGCGCGAAACGTCGCGAGTTCGGCAATATCGTGGGCCATGTGGAAGGAATCTCCGACGCTTCTTCGCTGGGCGCCTGGACGGCAGAACAGTTCGACCCCTCGCTCGATTGGAGCAAAATCGAAAAACTGAAAGAGATGTGGGGCGGCAAGGTGATCCTGAAAGGGATCCTCGACGCCGAAGACGCCAAGATGGCCGCCAAGGTCGGCGCCGATGCCATTGTGGTCTCCAACCACGGTGGGCGCCAGCTGGATGGCGCGCTCAGCTCGATCCGCATGCTACCGCAGATCATGGACGCAGTCGGGGATGAGGTCGAGGTCCATCTCGACAGCGGTATCCGCTCGGGCCAGGACGTCTTGAAGGCGCTGGCGCTGGGGGCCAAGGGCACCATGATCGGTCGAGCTTTTGTCTACGGCCTCGGCGCCATGGGGCAAAAAGGCGTCACCACCGCGCTAGAGGTGATCCAGAAGGAGCTCGACACCACCATGGCCCTGTGCGGCGAGCGCAACGTGAAGGATCTGGGCCGTCACAACCTGCTGATTCCCGAAGGTTTCGAAGGGATCTGGCAAGACTGAGGCTCTGCGCATATCAATCTCTGATTGATATTTGACTATCCTGCATGCCTGATACGTGCAATCATGGGTTGTGCGTATCGGGTATTCAGGAGTCGTTTCATGAAAAAGCTAGTTGCAGCCTGCTTTGCGGTCGCCGCAGCCATTTCCATGCCGGCCAAGGCTCAGACCGTCTACATCAACCAGGGCAACAGCTGGACCGCGGATCTCCGGCAAGAGTTCTACACGCAGGACCAAGGCGCGCGGATCATGCCGATTGCCTGGATGCGAGCCTTGACCCTGCCGGATGGGCAGGCCTTTCTTCACGACGCTTTAGCCCGCTATGGCTACCTGCCGCTGCCCGGACGGCAAGAGGCTGATCTGCCGGTAGGTTTCACCACCAATGGCAGCGGTGCGGATATGGCCATCGGCATGACCTGCGCCGCCTGTCACACGCGGCAGATCGATGTGAGTGGCACCAACTACCGGATTGACGGAGGCCCAGCCATTGTGGACTTTCAGAGTTTCCTCAAAGACTTGGATGATGCCGTGCTGGCGGTGCTTGAAACCTCGGATCACTTTGACGCCTTTGCCAAGACCGTTTTGGGCCCCAATGCTTCTACCGCCGAGACTGCCACCTTCAAAGACGAGGTCACGGTCTGGAGCAAACGCTTTCACACACTGATAGACCGTTCATTGCCTGACCCGTCCTGGGCGCCCGCGCGGCTGGATGCGGTGTCGATGATCTTCAACCGGCTTGCGGGGCTCGACATCGGCGCGCCTGAAGATAACTATCTCATTCCTGACAATATTGCCGTCGCGGACGCCCCGGCGCGCTATCCATTCCTTTGGAACGCGGCGCGGCAGGACTTCACCCAGTGGCCTGGATTTGCTGCCAATGGCAACGACCTTCTTGGTCTGTCGCGCAACCTGGGCGAGGTCTACGGAGTCTTTGGTGACTTCCACCCGCTGCCGCAGTCCGGCCTGTTGTTCAATCGCGACTACATCAGCCAGAACTCGGCCAACTGGCAGGGCCTGAAAGCGCTGGAAGAGTGGATATGGGATATCGGCGCCCCCCAGTGGCCTTGGGAGCTGGATCACACACTGGCTGCACAGGGTGAGATCATCTTCAACCTGCCCACCACGCAAGGCGGCTGTGTCGAATGCCACGGCAAGAAAAAAGGCAAGTTCCGCTCAATCTTCCACACCTCCTTTGCCACACCCATCCAGGATGTCGGCACTGATATTCGCGAATGTCAGATCCTGAAACGCCAGGTGCAGACCGGTGTTCTGAATGGCGCCAAGATCCCCCTGATCGGAACCACGCTGGGCGAGCAGGCTGAAGCCTTTGACGTGCTGGCGGTCTCAGTCATCGGGGCCATCGTGCAGCATTCCCTTGGCAGCTATGACGACAAGATGCTGACAGCGGCGAAAACTGCGGTCGAAACCCCGGACCGCGCAGATGACATGAAAACGCTCGCGCCCTTCACCGACCTCAGGGGCGCCTTTCCGACTGGCGATAGAGCCGGGATGCTCAAATCAATGACTGCAGACAGCAGTTGCGCCTATGAGGCGCGTGTTCTCGACGGGATCTGGGCAGCGGCGCCCTATCTGCACAATGGATCGGTGCCGACACTGGCGGAACTGCTGAAATCCCCCGACCAGCGCATCGCCTCCTTCAAGCCCGGCCCTGCCTATGACATCGAATCGGTCGGCATGGCCAGCGATCAGACGGCCTTTGACCAGGTGATCGAAACCACCGGCTGTGATGACCTGACCTCTGGCAACAGCCGCTGTGGCCACGATTTTGGCACGAACCTGTCTGACGCGGACAAGACTGCCTTGCTTGAGTACCTGAAATCGATTTGAACCAGTATCAAGGCAGCCTTTGGCGGCGCCGGGCAGAAGTCCGGCGTCGTCTTTTATTTAGCGCTTTGCATTTCAGGCGATCTCGGCTATACGCGCGGCTTCACGCGGGGTGACAGCCTTGGAGGCATCCCGCCCTAACATATTGGAGAATTCAAATGGCTGGAGAGATTCCTGATCTCGTTTGCCAGGCACGTGCGGGGACAGGCAAGGGCGCCGCTCGCGCAGCGCGTCGCGCTGGCATGGTTCCTGGTGTTGTTTTTGGTGGCGATGCTGAGCCGATGGCGATTCAGATCCCCTTCAACGAGCTGTTCAAAAAGCTGAAGGCTGGTCGTTTCAAGTCGACCCTGTGGAACCTGAAGGTCGAAGGCCAGGAAGACGTGCGCGTCATCTGCCGCGACGTCCAGCGTGACGTGGTCAAGGATCTGCCCACCCACTTCGACCTGATGCGCCTGCGTCGCACCACCAAGATCAACCTGTTCATTCCGGTTGAATTCACCGGTGAAGAGGTTGCGCCCGGCATCAAAAAAGGCGGCATGCTGTCCGTTGTCCGCCCCGAGGTGGAACTGGTTGTGACCGCCGGCGACATCCCCGAGAAGCTGGTCATCGACATCTCCGAGCTGCAGATCGGTGACACCGTCACCATCTCTGCTGTTGACCTGCCCAGCGGCGCCAAGCCGACCATCGACCGTGACTTCGTGATTGCGAACATCGCAGCACCTGCTGGCCTGGCTGCCTCGGACGATGAGGAAGAAGGCGAAGCGGAATCCGCAGAAGAATAAGATCTGCGCCACTGGCTGGATTTTTGAACGGAGCCCCTTGTCGGGCTCCGTTTTCTTTTGCCGTCCGCAGAGGCACCACCTCTGGATTTTCGGCGACCGAACGGGCATGTATCCCTATCACTGACTCCAGAGCGATCTTCAAACAGCGAGCAACTCAATGAAACTCTTTGTCGGACTTGGCAACCCTGGCGCAAAATACGCGCACAACCGGCACAATATCGGTTTCATGGCGCTGGACCGGATCGCCGAGGATCACGGGTTTTCGCCCTGGAAGTCGAAGTTTCAGGGACAAGTCAGCGAAGGCACTCTGGGCGGAACCAAGGTGCTGCTGCTGAAACCGCAGACCTTCATGAACAACTCTGGTCAGTCCGTCGGAGAGGCGATGCGGTTCTACAAACTCACCCCGGCGGATGTGACTGTGCTACATGACGAGTTGGACCTTGCCCCCGGCAAGGCGCGCGTCAAACAGGGTGGTGGCCATGCGGGCCACAACGGGCTTCGCTCGATCCACGCCCATATCGGGGCGGACTATGCCCGCGTGCGCCTTGGGATCGGTCATCCCGGCCACAAGGACGCAGTCGCAGGCTATGTGTTGCGCGATTTTCCCAAGGCGGATGAAGCCTGGCTGGATGATCTGATGCGTGGGATATCAGACGGCGCCGCCGAACTGGCCAAAGGCGATGGCGGCAAGTTCATGAATGCGGTCGCCCTACGCACCGCCCCGCCGCGCAGCTCGACTTCCCCCAAGGGAAAAGACAAGCCCGCAAAAGAGCAAAGGGCCGAAACGGACGCGCCGAAGGCCGAGGACACCCGCTCACCGATGCAGCGTCTGGTGGACAAGTTCCGCTAGCCCGCTTGCCGTTGCGTCCGCTTTGCGCAAGGCCCGCCCCACAGCTAGGCTGACGCAAAAGGGGAGGAAAAACATGCGCAAATTCCTGCGGATCGCCGGGCGTGTTCTGGCTGTATTGGCGGTTGTCGTCGTGGCAGGAGGACTGTGGAAACGCGAAGAGATCATGCGCCTATGGGCCGTGAACTCGCTCTTTTCCGCAGAAAAGATCGTGTACAACTTTTCAAACATGAATGCCGCCTTTCTGACCCAGCCGGTGCAGCGCGGCGAAACTGCCGTCTCAGCCCTGCCCCAAGGGCCAGAGATGACCCTGCCGGGCGGTACCCAGGACTGGATCACGGACCGGGCGGTCACTTCGCTTCTGGTGCTGAAGGATGGGGAGGTCCGCCACGAAAGCTATCACCTCGGCACCGGTGAGGACGACCGCCGCATCTCGTGGTCGGTGGCAAAGAGTTACCTCTCGGCCCTCTTTGGGATCCTCTTGGAGGAAGGCGCAATCGCCTCCATCGACGATCCGGTCACAAAGTATGCGCCGCTTCTGAAAGGCAGCGCCTATGACGGGGCCAGCATTCGCAACGTGTTGAACATGGCCAGCGGCGTCACCTTTGACGAGGACTATCTGGACTACGATTCGGATATCAACCGCATGGGCCGCGAGGTGGCTTTGGGCGGCACGCTCGATCAGTTCGCGGCAGATCTGACAGAGACGTTCGCCGACCCCGGCGCCACCTGGCAGTATGTCTCCATCGATACCCATGTGATCGGCATGGTAATCCGAGGCGCCACGGGCCGCAGTATCCCGGATCTTTTGTCGGAAAAGATCATTACGCCACTGGGACTTGAGCAAGAGCCCTACTACGTGACCGATGGCGAAAGCGTTGCCTTTGTCTTGGGCGGGCTCAATATCACCACGCGAGACTATGCCCGCTTTGGCCTTATGATCGAACAGGACGGCCTATATGCCGGTCAGCAAATCGTGCCTGCGAGTTGGATTGAAGCCTCAACCCGTCCCTCTGCCCCGACCGAGGAAGGTAAAATCGGCTATGGCTATCAATGGTGGATCCCGGTCGGTGCACAGGCGGGCGAATTCATGGCCCGTGGCGTCTATGGCCAGTACATCTACATAGATCAGGCCCGCGATGTGGTCATCGTCAGCACCGCTGCGGATCGGAAATTCCGGGACAACGGCGTTAACCGCGCTAATATCGAAATGTTCCGAGAAATTGCCCGCGCACTATAGGTCAGCCACATGGAAAAAGACGAGAGCATCAACGTATTGGGCAGCGCCCTACAGCCCTGTTCCACCGATCCTTTGACTGGCTTTTTCCGCGATGGCGCCTGCAACACCTGCGCAGCGGATCAGGGCAGCCATACCGTCTGCGCGGTGATGACCGCCGAATTCCTGGCCTATTCGAAATACGTCGGCAACGATCTCAGCACACCCCGGCCAGAATACCAGTTTCCCGGCCTCAAACCGGGCGACAGCTGGTGCCTGTGCGCCGCGAGGTTCCTGCAAGCGGTTGACGAAGGCTGCGCTCCAAAAGTCAATCTGGCGGGCACGCATCTTCGCGCGCTCGATCTTGTCCCGCTTTCGATCCTGGAAGCGCATGCGGCCCGGTAAACACCTGTGCGCCTGTGCCTCATCCGGTTTTCGTTGACCGATTCGCATTTTCTCCGGTAGGGAACATCATCGCCAGCCCCGGTGCGCACCATTGCCTGCCTTCGCCAGCCTTATGCAAACGCTGAAGAAAAAACCGAGGGCAAAATGACTTACATCGCCATGAACCGCTTCAAGATCCGTCCTGGACATGAGGCAGACTTCGAAACCATCTGGAAAAACCGTGAAAGCCGTCTGACGGAGATGAAGGGTTTCCGCGAATTCCGCCTGCTGAAGGGGCCCAAAGGCGAAGACCACAGCCTCTATTCAAGCCACGTGATTTGGGACAGCCAGGAAGACTTCGAGGCCTGGACTAAGTCCGAACAGTTTCGAGATTCCCACCGCAATGCACGCCGCGCGGAGGGGGAGAGCCCCTTTATCGGGCATCCGCAGTTCGAAGGGTTCGAAACCGTCCTGCAGGAAAGCTGAGGCAGCATATCTGCCTACCAAAAACCACTGGATTGAGGCACAGTCCGGTGCCTTGATCCTCATGCGGCCTGATCGCCCTCCAGATCTTGTTCCATCAAGTCCTCAATGAACAGGCTCAAAAGCTGGGTCCGCCCGCTCACACCCGCCTTGCGGTATATTGCATTGCTTTACGCCTTTACCGTGCCATCGGAGGTCTCCCGCAACGCGGCAATTTCCGAAAGGCTGAGCCCCTTGAGGGTAAAAAGCGCTACGTCCCGTTCGGCCGGTGTCAGCTTCCAGGCGTCGAAGCGATCTTCCAGGTGGTCCTTGAAGGTCGCCTGAAGGAGACGCAAGGATGCCTCGGCCCGCCGAACCCTCTGCTGACTGCGCCGAAAGGCAATCCAGCCCAGAATAACACCCAGAACAAGACCCACGGCCGCACCAATCTCGATCAACTCGCGCAGTTGCCAGCTGATCGGGCGCGACCTTAACCCCAGAACGGTCATCGTGATATCAGAGACGAAGAATAGGGCGCACAGCCCTTGTACGACGATCAAAGCGGGCAGAAACAGGCCTCTCCTCATGTCGTCTTGGTCCCCGGTGCTGCGCGCGGAAATATGAGCCTATCAATCATCCCCATCTCCGCTCTCGCCACCTCCGCCATGGCCCGAACCACCGCCTGCTCCTCCACCGCTGGAACCGCTTCCTGCGCCATGGCCACCCGAAGCATTGCCCCTGGCAGCTCCGTCGCCATCATCCCCATCACTGTCATCAGAGCTGGAATCAGAAGAGTCAGTAGCATTCCCCGAGCCACCGCCATCGAACAGGCCGAACAGTCCCCTACCGCTCTGCTCGGCGCCCTTGTCTTCAATGTAGTCGCGCAGGATTTCACCCGTTCCGGGATTGACGATGATCTCTCTGTCAACCTTGTCCGTGGACGCGACGATTCTGTATCGGCCAAGGAACGTGCGCGAGACTTCGATCTGGCCATAGCCCTGGCTGCGCAACTGGTCCGTTATGCTGTCGGTCAGGCGATCCGCAGCGGCCATGCCCGGAAGCATCAGCAGCAACACGGCCGCAAAGAGGAGGTCAGCCATCCTACGACGCACGGATCATGTCCTCCTTTGAGTCGAGTTGCGTGGAGTTACAGAGCGTTTTGTGCACCATGGCACTGATCGGCAGAAAAGCTCAACCGCGGCATCAGGCAGAACATACCGCGGTTGAACCTTTCGAGACGCGTTCGGGGAATGAAGCATTGGGACAGATGCTACAATTGCGCCTCGGGCGCGCTTGGCGTGCGCGTTTCAGTTTAATCGTGACCGCCGCCATGGCCGTCGCCACCTTCGCCACCGTGACCTTCACCGCCATGACCCTCTCCGCCATGACCCTCTCCGCCGTGGCCCTCTCCGTCGTCATGGCCGTCACCATGATCTGAACTGTCATCGCCATGGTCATCGGATCGGCCATAGGCGTGGGCGTGCTGGTTGGCGTGTTCGTTCTGATGTGCATGTTCATAGGAATGCTCATGCTCTTCACCCGAACTTACATCGGTGGAGGCAAATGTGGTGGCCGCCAAACCCAAGAGGATGGCTGTGCTGGTCAGAAGTACGCGGTTCATCTCGGTCGTCCTTTTCTTGATCATTTCAGCAGACGGTGGTCATCCGCCTTGGCCAAGAGTGGGCAAACCGTGGAGTGGTGGAACATTGGACCCAGGTTTAGTTTCGGCTGAGCCTGTCTTTGGTTTAGCCCGCGTAAACCTCGGTTTATGCCCTCAAAAAGCAAAAAGAGCCGCAGTGATACGGCTCTTTCTATTTGAAATTGCTGTCGAAATGCAGAGGCGGATTACTCTTCCAGGTCACGGCCTTCTTCAGTGTCGGACATGTCAAAACCAAGGTGCCGGGCAACGGTGAAGATGTCCTTGTCGCCGCGACCGCACATGTTCATCACGATGATGTGGTCTTTTGGCAGGGTCGGCGCGATCTTCATCACATGGGCCAGAGCATGGCTTGGCTCCAGCGCGGGGATGATTCCTTCAAGCGCACAGGACAGTTGGAAGGCCTCAAGCGCTTCCTTGTCGGTGATCGAGACATATTCGGCGCGGCCAATGTCGTGCAGCCATGCGTGTTCGGGGCCGATACCCGGATAGTCGAGCCCAGCAGAGATCGAGAAGCCTTCGAGGATCTGACCATCGTCGTCCTGCAAAAGATATGTCCGGTTGCCATGCAAGACACCCGGACGCCCGCCAGTCAGAGAGGCGCAATGCTGCATCTTTTCATCAACACCTTTACCACCGGCCTCGACCCCGATGATGTTCACGCTCTTGTCGTCAAGGAACGGGTAGAACAGCCCCATGGCGTTGGAGCCGCCGCCGATCGCGGCGATCACCGTGTCCGGCAGGCGACCTTCACCCTCTTGTTCTGCCAGCTGCCAGCGGACCTCCTTGCCGATAACCGACTGGAAGTCGCGCACCATCGCCGGATAGGGATGCGGGCCTGCCACGGTGCCAATGCAATAGAAGGTATCACGCACATTGGTCACCCAGTCGCGCAGCGCATCGTTCATTGCATCCTTGAGCGTACCGCGTCCGGAGGTCACCGGGATCACTTCAGCCCCCAGCAGGCGCATTCGGAAGACGTTGGGGGCCTGACGTTTGACGTCGTGAGCCCCCATGTAGACAACGCATTTCAGCCCGAATTTCGCACAGACGGTCGCTGTGGCAACCCCATGCTGACCGGCCCCGGTCTCGGCGATAATCCGGGTCTTGCCCATGCGGCGCGCCAGCAGGATCTGCCCCAGCACGTTGTTCACCTTGTGCGCGCCGGTGTGGTTCAGCTCGTCGCGTTTCATATAGACCTTGGCACCGCCCAGATGCTCCGTCAGGCGCTCTGCGAAGTAAAGCGGGCTGGGACGGCCCACATAGTGTTTCCACAGATCGTCCATCTCGGCCCAGAACGTCGGGTCGTCCTTTGCCCGTTCGTATTCCTCTTCCAGGCTCAGGATCAGCGGCATCAGCGTTTCACTGACGAAACGCCCACCGAAGATGCCAAAGCGGCCCTTTTCATCGGGTCCGTTCATGAAGCTGTTGAAAAGATCTTCGGCCATGATTGTTCCTCTCTGCGCGGCACTGCTCCTGACTATAGCGCGTCTGGCGATGGGTAAAGAGAGCAACGCGGAAAACCTGTGGCGGAGAGGTGGCTCGGAACCGCTCAGACGCGCGCACCATGGGCGGCTGAGACGAAGGCTGCGATCTTCTCTGCGTCCTTCTGGCCCGGTGCAGCCTCTACGCCGGAGGAGACATCGACCTGCCGCGCCCCAGTCATGCGGATCGCCTCACCCACATTTTCAGGGGTTAGGCCACCGGCCAGCATCCAGGGTTTGCGCCAGTATTTCCGTGACGCCAAGAGGCGCCAGTCGAAGGCCAGACCGTTGCCACCGGGCAGGTCTGCTCCTTTGGGAGGTTTGGCGTCGATCAGCAACTGGTCAGCCACATCGGAGTAAAGATCAATCTGCGCCAGATCTGCGGAATCGGCGACTCCGATCGCTTTCATGACTGGCAGGCCGTAACGCGATTTGACCTCAGCCACCCGCGTCGGGCTCTCGCTCCCATGAAGTTGCAACATATCCAGCGGCACCGCGGTGATCAGCGCATCAAGCGCCTGATCATCCGCATTCACGGTCAGCGCAACCTTGCACAGGCCGACGGGGGCATGCCCAGCAAGGCTGGCAGCGGTTTCCAAGGAAACGTTGCGCGGGGATTTTGGGAAAAACACGAAACCCGCATAGGCCGCGCCGACACGCGCTGCACACTCGACATCCTGCGGCGTGCTGAGGCCGCAGACCTTCACCCGAATATCGGTAGTCATGAGATCAGACCGTATCGTCCAGAAGGGCGAGCACCTCGTCCTTGCCTTCGTGCTTTTGCTTTTTCAGCTTCTGGACTTCACGGGACAGTTTCTTCACCTCGCGGCTCTGGTTCCCGGCCTCGCGGCGGTGCTTGTGCTCACGCAGCCATTCCCAGATGAAACCGACCACAAGACCGACGGCAATCCCGCCCAGTACCACCACAAACAGTGGCAGGGCAATGGACGGGTTCCAACCGACCAGTTCCGCGAGGGCGGCTGGCATCAGCTTCAGCTCGACGACAGAGCGGTTCGCAAGACACACCGAGACCAGAACGATCCCCAGCGTGCCCAGAATGGCATAACGAATATAGCGCATTTAGGCCTTTCCGTTCAGACGGTCCCTCAAGAGCTTTCCGGTCTTGAAGAACGGCACATGTTTTTCCTCTACATGGACCGTTTCTCCGGTACGGGGATTGCGACCAACCCGCGCATCCCGCTTCTTCACCGAAAAAGCCCCGAATCCACGCAACTCAACCCGGTCGCCCCGGGCCATCGCGTTGGTCACTTCCTCGAATACCGTGTTCACGATCCTTTCGACGTCCCGCTGATACAGGTGCGGGTTTTCGTCTGCAATCTTCTGAATCAGTTCAGAGCGGATCATATTTCCTGCCCTCCCAAGCCAACGCAATCCTCTGCCAAAGTGCCTCCGACTATAGCAAGGAAATCGGCGCTCCGGGAACCGGAAGAGGCACGGCCGATCTCCTTATTCTTGAAGTTTGCCTGAAAATGCCATGTAAAACCAGCGATTTGCTGCCCCATGTGGCGGCGCCTGGAGCCGTGAGAGAGTTTTCGCCCATTGCTCGCCCCGCCAATTGGTTTGATTCGCAGCATCCCTATGCGCCATCCCATGTGCGCAAGCCGGACGACAAATGCAAAACGGCCCCGCCAAAGGCAGGGCCGTTTCAGGGATTTCAGATCGAAAGATCAGTCGCCGGTCTTCAGCGCGGCGCCCAGGATGTCGCCCAGCGATGCACCGGAGTCCGAGGAGCCATACTGTTCCACGGCTTCTTTCTCTTCGGCGATCTCGCGTGCCTTGATCGACAGGCCCAGACGGCGGGTCTTGCTGTCGACGTTGGTGACGCGCACGTCGATCTTGTCACCGACCGAGAAGCGCTCGGGGCGCTGATCGGCGCGGTCGCGGCTGAGGTCGGAGCGGCGGATGAAGGACTTCATGCCTTCGTATTCCACTTCGATGCCACCGTCTTCGATGGCAGTCACTTCGACGGTCACGATCGAGCCACGCTTCACGCCGCCCACGGCTTCGGCGAACTTGTCACCGCCCAGTGCTTTGATCGACAGGGAGATACGCTCTTTTTCAACGTCCACTTCGGAGACAACGGCCGAAACCATGTCGCCTTTGCGGTAGTTCTGGATCGCATCTTCGCCACGCTCGTCCCAGCTGAGGTCGGAGAGGTGAACCATGCCGTCGATGTCGCCTTCGAGGCCGATGAACAGACCGAATTCGGTGATGTTCTTGACTTCGCCTTCGACCTCGGTGCCCTCAGGGTGAGTCTCGGCAAAGAGCTCCCAGGGGTTGCGCATGGTCTGCTTGAGGCCCAGGGACACGCGGCGCTTTGCGCCGTCGATTTCCAGAACCATGACGTCGACTTCCTGAGAAGTGGAGACGATCTTGCCGGGGTGCACGTTCTTCTTGGTCCAGGACATCTCGGAAACGTGGACCAGACCTTCGACACCGGGCTCGAGCTCAACAAATGCACCGTAATCGGTGATGTTTGTGACGCGACCCTTGTGCACCGAACCCAGCGGGAACTTGGCACCAACCAGATCCCACGGATCTTCCTGCAGCTGCTTCATGCCGAGGGAGATACGGTGGGTCTCTTTGTTGATCTTGATGACCTGAACCTTGACGGTTTCGCCGATCGACAGGATCTCAGAGGGGTGGTTCACACGGCGCCATGCCATGTCGGTGACGTGCAGCAGGCCGTCAACGCCGCCGAGGTCAACAAACGCACCGTATTCGGTGATGTTCTTGACCACACCGTCAACCGCATCGCCTTCGGACAGTTTGCCGATGACTTCTGCACGCTGTTCGGCACGCGATTCTTCCAGGATGGCACGACGGGAAACAACGATGTTGCCACGGCGACGGTCCATTTTCAGGATCTGGAAGGGCTGCTTCAGACCCATCAGCGGGCCGGCGTCGCGCACGGGGCGGACGTCAACTTGCGAACCGGGCAGGAAGGCCACGGCGCCGCCGAGGTCGACAGTGAAGCCGCCTTTGACGCGACCGAAGATCGCGCCTTCGACGCGGGCATCGTCTGCGTATGCTTTTTCCAGGCGGTCCCATGCTTCTTCGCGGCGGGCCATCTCGCGGGAGATGACGGCTTCGCCACGGGCGTTTTCGGCTGCGCGCAGGAAGACTTCCACGTCGTCGCCGACAGCGATTTCAGGGGCTTCGCCGGGATTTGCGAATTCTTTCAGATCAACGCGGCCTTCCATTTTGTAGCCGACGTCGATGATGGCCTGGCCTGCTTCAATTGCGATGACCTTGCCTTTAACAACGGAACCCTCGTCCGGGGTATCCATTTCGAAGCTTTCGTTCAGGAGGGCTTCGAATTCCTCCATCGATGTGTTCTGAGCCATGTGGTCTCGGATTTCCTTTTCATATCGTATTTTGCTGGCCATGCGGTTGTCTCCGCCGGTCTGAATGGGTTGGTCGGTCCGAGATCACGCAGGTCGACGCTCTGAAGCAAACAAACACAAAGGGCCGGAGGTTGCCCCGACCCTGCTCAGAGTGTCTTTCGTGCGTTTTCGCATCTCTGTCGACAGGCGCCGTATAGGGGGTTTGCGCCTTCCTGGCAAGGGGAAAGGGACTCTGCGCTCTCAGCTGGCAGCCAGTCGCTGCTACTCCGTCGAAATCATTGGGGCAGGCGACAGCTGTTCCTGCCGCCCGCATGGTTTGATATCCAGGCTGACCTCAATCGATTTCAGTGACCAGAGCCTCTTTGGCCTTGCGCACCTTTTTCAGCGGCAGCAGCCAGTCGCCCTCCTCTGCGCGGTAGCCCAGAGGGAGAATCGCGACGGACTTGAGGCCCTTGTCGCTCAGCCCCAGAATTTCGTCGAACTTTGCCGGGTCGAAGCCTTCCATCGGGGTGCAGTCCACCTCAAGCTCAGCCGCGGCGATCATGGCAAAGCCAAGCGCGATATAGGCCTGACGGGCGGCGTGCTCAAAGTTGACTTGCGGATCGCGCGGCAGGTAGGCCTTTTTCAGGTTCTCGTAGTAGGTGGTCAGCAGCTCACTGGTGCCGCCACGCTCCTCGGCCATCTGGGTGACCACGGCGTCGATACGCTCGGCCGTGTAGTTGTCCCAGGCGGCAAAAACCAAGAGATGCGAGCCATCCGTCAGCTGCGCCTGATTCCAGGCATGGGGCTGCAGCTTGGCGCGCAGCTCCTTGTTGCGGATCACAAACAGCTCAAAAGGCTGCACACCGCTCGAGGTCGGCGCAAGGCGCACCGCCTCGATGATCTTTGCGACCTTGTCTTCCGGCACCGATTTCGCAGGATCCATCTTCTTGGTGGCATAGCGCCAGTTCAGTTTATCCAGCATTGCAGCAATCCTTCCAGTGAGGGGAGGGTCCTCCGCCAGCGCGTAAATCAAACTGAACTGTTTAGTTCAAGTCCATTCGTTCTCTCAGCCAGCCATTGACGCCGCGTCCAACAACAATTTGCAGCAAGAACGGCAGCAAAACTGAATTCATTTGGAAAATGGCGCACCCGAGGTGCAGGCATGCAGGTAATCCGTGCCGCTGATTTGGGCGCAGACCTATCCCTGCTTTTCCTTGATCACACCAATGGCCGCTGCGATGGCAGCCTCGATGCTCAGATCGCTGGTGTCGATCACAATCGCGTCCTCGGCCGGTTTCAAAGGCGCCTCGGCCCGGTTCATGTCGCGCTCGTCTCGCGCTTTGACATCGGCGAGAACCGTCTCAAAATCACTTTCCGAGCCGCCCTCGCGCAGCTCCAGGTAACGCCGCTCGGCACGCACTTCGGCGCTGGCGGTGACGAACAGCTTCACCTCGGCACTTGGGCAGATCACCGTGCCGATATCCCGCCCGTCCAGCACCGCGCCCCCTGCCCTGCGGGCAAAACTGCGCTGGAAGTCGACCAGTGCCTGGCGCACCTCGCCGATCACCGCCACCTTGGACGCGGCCTGTGCAACCTCAGCCGTACGTAGGCCATCGACCTCAAGGTCCTCTGCAACAAGGGCCTGCGCCGCACGAATTGGCTGCTCCCCCATCAGCACCTTGGAGCCGACAGCACGGTACAGAAGCCCCGTATCAAGGTGAGCAAAACCAAAATGCGCGGCGACCGCTTTGGAGATCGTACCCTTTCCGGCAGCCGCCGGGCCGTCGATTGCAATGGTGAAACTCTGGCTCGTCATCCCTGACACCTCATGCGTGGGTGAACTTGGCGCCCAGCGACACCATCAGCGGCTCGAAGATCGGGAAGGAGGTGGCAATGGGGCCGCCATCGTCCACGGATACGGGCTTCTGCGCCGCCATGCCCATCACCATGAAAGACATGGCAATACGGTGATCCAGAAAGCTTTCGCAGGTGCCGCCACCGGGCACACCTTCGGGGCCCATCCCCATCACCGCCCACCAATCGTCGCCCTCACGCACGGCCACACCATTGGCGCGCAGGCCCCGCGCCATGGCGTCGATCCGGTCGCTTTCCTTAACGCGCAGCTCTTTGACGCCCGCCATCATGGTCTCGCCTGTGGCGAAAGAGGCCACCACCGACAGAACCGGGTATTCATCAATCATCGAGGCCGCGCGCTCGGGCGGCACTTCGATCCCCTTCATATAGGGGGAGTATTTCGCGCGCAGATCGGCCACGGGTTCGCCGCCCTCGATCCGCTCATTCTCATAGGTCAGATCCGCGCCCATCTCGCGCAGCGTGGTGAACAGGCCGGCGCGGGTAGGGTTCAGGCCGATTCCAGGAACCAAAACGTCCGATCCGGGCGTGATCAGCGCAGCGCACACTGGGAATGCCGCAGAAGACGGATCGCGCGGCACGGCGATCACCTGCGGTTTCAGCTCGGGTCGCCCGGTCAGGGTGATGACGCGACCCTCGTCCGTTTCTTCGGTGGTGATTTCAGCGCCGAAGCCTTCAAGCATGCGTTCGGTATGGTCGCGGGTCGCTTCCTGTTCGATCACCACAGTCTGCCCTGGCGCGTTGAGGCCCGCCAGTAGCACCGCCGATTTCACCTGCGCCGAGGGCACCGGCACCACGTAGCGCACCGGCACGGGATCGGCAGCCCCGACGATGGTCATCGGCAGCCGCCCGCCCGAGCGACCCACCGCCTGCGCGCCGAACAGAGCAAGTGGATCCGTCACCCGCGCCATGGGGCGCTTATTGAGGCTGGCATCGCCGGTGAAGGTCACGGTGATGGGGGAGGTCGCCATGGTGCCCATGATCAGCCGCACACCGGTCCCGGAATTGCCACAGTCAATGACGTTATCCGGCTCGGCAAAGCCGCCGACCCCCACGCCAAAGACCGACCAATTGCCACCGCCATGGTTCACCACCTCGGCGCCGAAGGCCTGCATCGCCTTGGCAGTGTCGAGCACGTCCTCGCCTTCAAGAAGCCCCGTGATCTTCGTCTCGCCCACCGCCATGGCGCCCAGGATCAGCGAGCGGTGCGAGATCGACTTGTCGCCTGGCACCTCCGCCACACCAGAAAGCCGGTCAGCACGGTGAGAGGTCATCGGGATGGGCGTGCCGTGTCCGGACATTTGGCTTTCCTTCGTCAGAGTATCTCTGCCCGCGCCCCGCGCAGACATGTTTCCGCTATCGGTAGCGAATTGATGGCGAGCGGTCCAGCGCCGATGATCGGGATTTCACCCGAGACGGCGGAAGGTCAAATAATGGGGCGTACGTCCTTCGCGCAAGGCTTTTTGCTCGTACCGGGTGGAGATCCAGTCGTCCCAAGGTTCGCGCCAGTCGGCAGGCCGTTCGGCCAGCCATTCGAACCCGGCTTTCGGAACCTCTTCCAGCGTCTGGCGCACGTAATCGGGGATATCCGTGGCCACGCGGAAGATCGCACCGGGTTTCAGGCAGCGCGCCAGCGGCTCAAGATGTTCTGGCGTCACGAACCGACGGCGGTGATGGCGCTTTTTCGGCCAGGGATCGGGATAGAGCAAAAAGGCGCGCGAAATCGATCCCTCGGGCAGGACATCCATCAGATCGCGCGCATCCCCCGGATGCACTGCGATGTTTTCGACACCCGCCTTGCGGATCTTCCCCAGCAGCATGGCGACACCGTTGATGAAAGGCTCTGCACCGATGATGCCGACATCCGGGTTGCTCACAGCCTGATGAACCAGATGTTCACCGCCGCCAAAGCCAACCTCAAGCCAGACATCACCCCCACCAAAGAGTGCCTCCAGATCAAGCGGTTTACGATCCGGGTTCTCATCCCAGCCCACAGCCCCCGGAGACAGGGCGTCCAGATCTTCCTCAAGGTAGCGCCGCTGGCTGTCCTTCAGGGTCTTGCCACTAAAGCGACCATAGAAATTCCGCCAGGGTGCGCCCGTAGGGTGATTGTCGCTCGGCTTGTCAGACATCGTCTCTCTCGCTTGGATCGCCCGTGCCTTTGCCGCACGAGGCGCCCTAGGTCAAGTCCAAGGCTTTTTCATAGAACGTCCCAAGCGGTCATCCTTGAAAGACCCGCTTCAGAAGAAACATGCCAGGAATGGTCACGATATACATCGTGATGCCATAAAGCGCGGCTGGAACTGCATACTCCGGAATGCCGGAGGCCTGCGCCACCATGCCTGCAACCGCAATGCCGAGAGTCGCGTTCTGCACCCCCATCTCAACCGAGATACAGAGCCCGTCCGGCCCTGACAGGCCGATCAGACCCGCGACACCCACGCCCAGCACCAGGAGCAGCGCATTCAGGATAATCAACACCGGCCCCAGTGACCACATGTTGGCCGTGAACAACTCCCAGTTCGTGGCCAATGCCGCTACAACGATCACAACGAAAAGGATCAACGCCAGGGTCGAAACACCAGTTTCGATCCTGGCCGCCACACCCGGCCCCATCCAGCGAGCCAAAAGGCCGATGATCACAGGCACCGCCGTGATGGCAAACATCGACATGCCGATGCCCAGCACGTTCACCGCGGGAGCGGCGGCACCAAGAAAGGTCGACCCTGCCCAGGCAACCAGTACCGGAACAGTGATCACCGACAGAAGGCTCACCACGGCAGTCAGGGTGATCGACAGGGCCACCGTGCCGCCGGCCAGTTTGGTCAGAATGTTCGAGGTCACGCCGCCAGGGCAAAACGACAGGATCATCACCCCAAAGGCCATCGCGGGCGGCAGATCAAAGATGATGAGCAGCAGATAGGCCACTAAAGGGACCGCCACGACCTGCATCACAACCCCGGACAGAACCGCTTTGGGCATTGAAAGCACCCTGCCGAAATCGGCAAAGGTCAGTCCAAAGCCCAATGAAAACATGATGAAAGCAAGTGATAGTGGCAGCCCCACATCGATGAGCATTGGTCGACCTCCCTGTTCGCCGCGAAAAGGTTGCATAGATTTTCGAGGCCACCAAAGGTTCCGTTGGGGCACGGGCGCAAGCTCGAACGCCCTCAAGAGCCGAAACAACCGCCGTACCAAGCACCGCAAAAAGCAAAGGCCCGCCGCATCGCGACGGGCCTTCCAAACTTGTAGAAACAAGCGGTTCAGACTGCCTTTCTAAGGGCCTCTACCAAGTCGGTACGCTCCCAGCTGAAACCGCCATCCGCATCGGGCTCACGGCCAAAGTGACCATAGGCAGCGGTGCGCTGGTAGATCGGCTTGTTCAGCCCCAAGTGCGAGCGGATGCCGCGCGGGGTCAGATCCATCACCTGATCGATGGCCTTTTCGATAGCCGCAGGCTCAACCTCGCCGGTGCCGTGGGTGTCGGCATAGATCGACAGGGGCTTGGAAACACCGATCGCATAAGAAAGCTGGATGGTGCATTTGTCCGCCATGCCGGCCGCGACAACATTTTTCGCTAGATAGCGCGCTGCATAGGCCGCCGAACGGTCCACCTTGGTCGGATCCTTGCCAGAGAAGGCACCGCCGCCGTGGGGCGCTGCGCCGCCGTAGGTATCCACGATGATCTTGCGCCCGGTGAGGCCTGCATCGCCATCGGGACCACCGATCACGAACTTTCCAGTCGGGTTCACGTGCCAGATGGTGTCAGCTGTCAGCCAGCCCTCGGGCAGGACCTCGCGGATGTAAGGCTCGACCAGGGCGCGGATATCAGCAGAAGTCAGGCTTTCATCAAGATGCTGCGTCGACAGAACCAGCGAGGAAATTCCAACCGGCTTGCCGTTCTCATAGATCACCGAAAGCTGTGATTTCGCATCCGGACCCAGTGCAGGCTCGGTGCCGTTCTTACGCACCTCAGCGAGGCGACGCAGGATCGCGTGGCTGAATTGCAGCGGCGCAGGCATCAACGCATCGGTTTCATTGGTGGCAAAGCCGAACATGATGCCCTGGTCGCCGGCGCCTTCATCCTTGCCTTCGCTTGAATCCACACCCTGCGCGATATGGGCAGATTGTTCGTGCAGTAGGTTGGTGATTTCCACGGTCTCGTGGTGGAACTTCTCCTGCTCGTAGCCGATGTCCTTGATGCAGGCGCGGGCGATCTCATCGATCTTGCCCATGTAGTCGTGCAGTTTGTCCTTATCGGACAGACCCACCTCGCCCCCGATAACCACACGGTTTGTCGTGGCAAAGGTTTCGGCGGCAACGCGTGCCTCTGGCTCTTCTGCAAGGAAGGCATCCAGTACGGCATCGGAAATCCGGTCACAAACCTTGTCCGGGTGGCCCTCGGAAACGGACTCCGAGGTGAAAGTGTAGTTCTTGCGGGTCATGAAAAGTGCTCCATTTGTGTTTTACCTCACCACGCCAGGAAGCCGTTGTGGGAGGAATCACTGCTCAGTAAGCAGGCACATGCCTGTCGTCAATCTTTTTGCAGAAATGGGTTGAGCAGCTATGAACGTGGTGGCGGAATTGTGCCACGGCGCAAGGCTAGAGCCCCGAGGATCACGCAGAGGATAAAGACAGGCCAGTCTCCGGTGCGACTGAAGAACGTTTCGGGCAAGGGGGCGGGCAGAACGACATCGACATAGCCTGCCTCTCCCAGCTTAAGCGACGGACCAAGGCGCCCATAGGGGTCGATCAACCCGGAAATCCCCGTATTAGCGGCGCGCAGCATTGGCAGGCCCTGTTCGGCAGCCCGCATCCGCGCCTGCACCAGATGTTGATACGGCCCCGACCGGGTACCGAACCAGGCATCATTGGTGATCTGCACCAGAACATCGGGGCGTTCTGGCGCGGCTCGTACATCCTGCGGAAACACGGCCTCGTAGCAAATTAACGGCAGCGCCGCCCCGATTGGCAGGTCCAGCAATCGCGCACCGGGGCCGGCCGCATAGCCTGCCCCCGCTTGCGAGGCGAAGCCATGGATCCCAAAGCGCGCCATCATATCTCCAAAGGGCACGTATTCCCCAAACGGAACCAGATGCGCCTTGTCATAAAGCCCCTGAACGGCGCCATTCGGCCCCAGGTAGGCCGCGGAATTGTAATATGCTCCATCTTCCTCACGCTGGATCCCGATCAGCAGAGGCACGCCCAGCGCGGCCTGATGTACCGCCTCAAGCGTCTCTTGCGCGTGATTCAATAGCTGCGGAACCGATGTTTCTGGCCAGATGATCATGTCCGGGCGCGCGCCTTCGGCATTAAACGCCATGGCGCGGCGCACGAAATCCCATCGAAAATCAGGGTGCCATTTCTGATGCTGCGGCGCATTGGGCTGCACCAGTCGCACCGTGTGTTCCGTCCGCTCGGGCGCAGGCGGTTCAGGCAAAAACGCCGCAAGCGCAGCCAGAGCGACCGCTGGCAGCAGTGCGCGAGCCGGGCGTTGATGTATCACCGCCAGGGGCAAAAAGGCCACAAGCGTCAGCAAGGCCAGTCCATGGGGACCAATCCAGGGCAAAAGCTGCACTGCAGGCGTGTCAATCCAGAACTGTCCAAAGGCCGCCCAGGGAAAGCCCGTCAGCACATAGGCGCGGGCAAATTCCGCAAGGCTCCACAGCGCCATCAGCAGCAGAAGCCGCGCACCACCATCGGAAAAACGCACCGCGACGAAAAAGGCGCCCCCCCAAAACAAAGCCAAACCACCGGCCAGAAACAAAAGCGCAAAAGGCGCCATCCAGGCGTGGCGTTCAGAGTCAACGAAAAAGGGCTCGATGATCCAAGCAAGTCCTAGAGCAAAATAGCCAACCCCGAAGGCCCAGCCGAGGAAAGCCCCAAGACGGGGACTCTTGATGCGCAACACAAGCGCGCCGATCCCACCCAAGGCGATGGGAACTGTCCACAAGAAATGCGCAGGAGCCAGCGCAAAAGACATCAGAGCGCCCAGAGCAAGGGCCATAAGTCCGGGAAGCAGCGCATCCCGGCTCAGGCGCAGCCTTTGCATCATTCTGTGGTATTGGGCACCAGAACCCGCAGCCGTTTGATCCGCCGGGGATCGGCGTCCACCACCTCGAACTCGGGGCCATCAGGATGAACGATCACCTCGCCGCGCGCGGGCACACGGCCAGAGAGCATAAAGACCAGCCCACCCAGAGTATCGATCTCTTCCTCGTCCACATCATCATGGTTGGTCAGGGACATGCCGATCTCGGCCTCGAACTCAGCCAAGGGCGTGCGGGCCTGCGCGATGTAGCAGCCGGATTTCTCACGGAACCAGGTCTGATCCTCGCCGGTGTCATGCTCGTCTTCGATTTCCCCGATGACCTGTTCGATCAGATCCTCAATGGTCACGAGCCCGTCCACGCCGCCATACTCGTCGATCACCAGCGCCATATGGCGCCGCTCGCCTTGCATTTTGGCCAAGAGGACACCAATGGGCATAGACGGCGGTACAAAGAGAAGAGGGCGCAGCATCTTGCGCAGATCAAAGGCTTCCTCACCACAGTTGAACCCGTGGGTCAGCGCAAAATCCTTAAGGTGGGCAAAGCCAAGCGGCGTATCCAGAGTACCTTCGTAGACAGGAACGCGAGTGAACCCGCTTTCACGAAAAACGCGAACCAGATCTTCGCTGTCAGTTGTCACGGGAACGGCCACGATTTCCGCCGAGGGGATGGCCACGTCTTCCACGCGCATCCGACGCAGGTTGATCATGCCGTGAGGGCGAACCTCTGGCGCGGTCGCGCCCTCTTCTTCCGGCGTGTCTGCCGTCGCCGTTGGCGCAAGCGACCCAAAGAGGCGGCCGAAAAACCCCGTCTTCTCGTCGTGATCCACTCCGAGATCCGTCCCGTTTTTTTTGCCCGCAAGGGCCTCACTCTCTATCTGCAGCGCGCTATGCGCTGCGTTAGAACTGCCTTCTATATCGCCCATCTATCCTATCCAATATGCCCCATCAGAGGCTTCCACTTTCCGTATATGGGTCATCGATACCCAGTTTGCCAAGTATTTCGACCTCCAGAGCTTCCATCACTGTGGCGTCCGGGTCGCGGATGTGATCGTAACCTAAAAGATGCAACACTCCGTGAACGAGCAAATGGGAGAGGTGGTCGGCAAGCGGTTTGCCCGCCTCATCCGCTTCGCGCGCGCAGGTTTCATAGGCAATGGCGACGTCACCCAATGAGATTTCGCCGGTGAAATCCGCCTCTGGCGGTAGCGGCGTGCCGCCCGGTTCCTCCGCCGCAAGATCATCAGCAGGCCAGCTGAGAACATTGGTCGGAGTGGGCTTGTCGCGGAATTCGGCATTGAGGTCGGCAATGCGCGCGTCATCGCAGGCCAAGAGCGAGATCTCGCACTCCTCAGGATCCAAGCCGAAATGATCGAGCGCAGTGCTGATGCTGCGTTCGGCCAAGGCCTCAAACGCCACCGCGTTCCAGCGGTCATCCTCCAGAGAAATCTCAAGCGTCATGACGGGGTTTCACTCAGCCTGCCGGAACGTCGGCGTCATAGGCTTCGATGATGGCAGCAACCAGCGGGTGGCGCACCACGTCCCGCGCGGTGAAGTAGTTGAAGCTGATCTTCGGGATCGACTTCAGCAGCCGTTCCGCATCCGCCAGCCCCGAGGGCACCCCGCGCGGCAGGTCCACCTGGCTGCGGTCCCCAGTGATCACCATGCGCGAGCCCTCGCCGAGGCGGGTGAGGAACATCTTCATCTGCATGGTCGTGGCGTTCTGCGCCTCGTCCAGCACCACAAAGGCATTGGACAGCGTGCGCCCCCGCATAAAGGCCAGAGGTGCAATCTCAATCGTCTTTTCTTCTTTCAACTTGGCAAGCTGCTTGCCGGGAAGGAAGTCGTTCAGCGCATCATAGAGTGGCTGCATGTAGGGATCGACTTTCTCTTCCTGGGTACCCGGCAAGAAGCCGAGCCTCTCGCCCGCCTCAACGGCGGGACGGCACAGGATAATTTTGTCGACCTGACCGGTGATGAACATGCTGACACCCACTGCCACGGCCAGATAGGTCTTGCCGGTGCCGGCAGGGCCAATGCCAAAGGCCATCTCGTGTTCATAGAGGGCCTTCACATAGGCCTTTTGCGCATCTGTGCGCGGCTCCACCAACTTTTTGCGGGTCTTGATTTCAACCTTGCCACCGCTGAACATCTCAAGCTGGCTGCCGCTATTCGCCGCATCGGCCTGCTCCATGCGCAATTCACGATCAACATCGGCGGGTTCAACGCTGCGGCCCGTTTCAAGCCGGTCATAAAGCGCCGTCAGGACAGCCGCCGCCTGCTCCCGCGCGCCTGTCTCGCCCATAACGGACAAAAGATTGCCGCGACGCAGGACCTGCACTCCGAGCTTTTGTTCGATTTCGGCGAGATTGCGATCGTATTCACCGCAAAGGTCGATCAGCAGGCGATTGTCAGGGAATTCCAGCAGCACTTCATGTGCGGTGTCGGGATGGGCGTGGTGCGACGGGGTCGGGGCGCTGGTGGCCAATCTGTAGTCCTCTGCTTGGGTGTCTCTTGGCTTAGTGTGAACCTCTCCGCCACCATGCGCAAGCGCAGGGGCGAAAAATTCACAGAGGTGAAACAAATGGCTCAAAAGAAAACAGCCGCCCCAGTTGGGACGGCTGGTTTATCGCATTTGCTTGGGGTCGATCAGAGAGGATCGCCAAATGTAGAACCGGATTTGAAGGGGCCGGTGGCCACATTGCGCGGCAGTTCGCTGTTACAAACCGGCTTGCCATCCGGTGTCCGGCGCAAGTCCGCATAGCCTTCGACACCGTCATCGATGATCCAGTGTTCACAGCCTGCGGGATCGACCCATATACCGGCCGTCAATTGCGAAAGGTCCCCGCTTTTGCCATCAAAGATGTTCTGGTCGCGGGTCTTGTCCGTGACATCACCACAAGCGGCGACAGACAGCGCCAGGCACAGGGCGGCGGCTCCTTTGAGAATGGTCATCCTGTAATCCCCCTAGCGCACACAGTAGATTTCAACGCGGCGGTTCTGCGCCATATTTGCCGCGCTGGTGTTCGGTACACGCGGGTCACGTTCGCCATAGGCACGGATGTCACCCACACGGGCCCCGGCGGATTTGGCCACCTGCGCCACGGCATTGGCACGGCGCTTAGACAGAGCAATGTTGTATTCATCCGACGCGCGGCTGTCGGTATGACCGGCAATCACGAAATAACGGGTCCCCGGCTTGGCTTTCTGGAAGAACTCCGTCAGGCGCGAACGACCCGCCGCGTTGATATGGTGCTTGTCGGTGGCAAAGAACTGATCCGTCGGCATCATGCCGCAAAGCTGACCACGACGACACACCGGCTTTCCGTCGGGCGTAACATGCGGAGTCATATAGCCCTCGGCCCCGTCATCCATGACCCAATGTTCACAGCCATCCGGGTCTACCCAGATTGTTGGGATGTAACGCTCGCCCCGCACAGTACGAGACTGCGAGTCCTGCGCCGCAACCGACGTCGTCGACAGGCTTAGCGCGGTCACGGCAGCAACCAGCACAGCGCCTGCGGTTTTCATGTTGAACTTCAGCACAACCAGATTTCCTTCACCTAAGTCCCCCGGAGTTTGCCGCATCATGCGTTAACGCTCAGGCTATCATCGAATTCAATGTATGCCCGCAAAACTACACGAATTTTCCGCAGATTGCGTGCCATGATGAGATTTTTTTCACGAAACTATGCGGTTTTCGCCAACACTCAAACCCGTTTCCGGCAATTGTTCTCAAAATGGATGCAATAAAGACTCACCTGCCCGTCCTCATCCGTCGGCCAGGAGGTGTGCCACTTGCGCGCGTCGTGTGAGACCGTGGGGGCGATCGCGTGTTATCCGATCAACTCACCCGCGAGAGAATTTGCCCCGGACGATACGATGCGCACCCGCGCCAGATCGCCAATCTGCCGGTCGCAATCGGCAACATGGACCGCATGCAGGTAGTCGGATTTACCGACCATCTGACCTGGCAGACGGCCCGCCTTTTCAAAGAGGACACCAACCTCGCGCCCGACCATGCTGTCCTGGATCTCACGCTGCTGACGCGTCAGAAGGGCCTGCAGGCGCTGCAGGCGCTCATCGGCCACGGCAGCCTCAACCTGTGCGCGTTCTGCTGCCGGCGTGCCGGGACGGGTCGAGTATTTGAAGGAATAGGCAGTGCCGTACTTCACTTCCTCGATCAGATCCAGCGTTGCCTGGAAATCCTCTTCGGTCTCTTCTGGGAAGCCGACGATGAAATCGCCCGAGATCAGGATGTCGGGGCGCGCGGCGCGGATGCGTTCGATCAGACGGATGTAGCTTTCGGCGGTATGGCTGCGGTTCATCCGCTTGAGGATCCGGTCCGATCCGGCCTGCACCGGGAGGTGCAGATAGGGCATCAGCTTCTTGCAAGTGCCATGCGCCTCGATCAGGTCGTCCATCATGTCGTTGGGATGCGAGGTGGTGAACCGGATTCGCTCCAGCCCGTCGATCTTGTCCAGTTCCCAGATCAGCTGTGCCAGTGTCCAATCGGCACCATTTGGCCCTTCGCCGTGATAGGCGTTGACGTTCTGACCCAGCAGGGTGATTTCGCGCACGCCGCGCTCGACCAGCTCCTGCGCCTCGCCGATCACCCGGGACACGGGGCGGGAGACCTCGGCGCCGCGGGTATAGGGAACCACGCAGAAGGCGCAGAACTTGTCGCAGCCTTCCTGCACCGTCAGAAACGCCGTCGGGCCACGCTTGGCCTTGGGACGATTTTTCAGTTTCTCGAACTTGTCCTCTTCGGGGAAATCTGTGTCGAGCACCTTCTCCCCGCCACGCGCCTTGGCCTCCATTTCCGGCAGGCGGTGATAGCTTTGGGGGCCGACCACAAGATCCACCAGTGGCTGGCGGCGCATGATCTCTTCGCCCTCGGCCTGTGCCACGCAGCCCGCCACGCCGATCTTGAGATCCGGCTTCTCCGCCTTGAGCCCCTTGAAGCGGCCCAGCTCGGAATAGACCTTTTCGGCGGCCTTTTCCCGGATGTGGCAGGTATTGAGCAGGATCATGTCGGCCTCATCCGCCGATTTCGTCTCCACATAACCCTGCCCGCCCAGCGCCTCGGCCATGCGTTCGCTATCATAGACATTCATCTGACAGCCGTAGGTCTTGATAAACAGCTTCTTGGGCGCACTCATGGGTTCGTTGCCTTTTCGCCGGACAAAAGGTAGATCAGCGGTCTGCCTTACAGGGGAATGACGCCGCTTGCAATGCGCGCGCTGATACTCGATTTTGGGGGCAAATGCCAGAACGGCAGGAGCAGCACCCCGTGACCTACCCCACCCTTGACGACTTTCTCAGACAACAGCGCGCGCGCCTCGTAAAAGGACCGGTTGCGTTGGTGTTCGTTGAGGACGCGGTCGAGGTCGCCAGCACCCTGCGCCATCACCTGCAAAGCGGTTTTGACACCGTCGTCGCCTTCATGCCTGATACGATTGAATTGCCTGGGGCGGTTTCGGCCAAGGTGCATCGTGTCTCCTTTGACTGCGGCATTGCAGAAAGCGTGTTTGACGCAATCAATCAGGTGATCCGCAGCGCCTCTCCGGGATGCTGGCTCTATTACTGCTACAACGCTGAATTCCTGTTCTTTCCCTTCTGCGAAACACGCTCTGTCCCGGAAATGCTGCGCTTTCACACCGAAGAAAAACGCGCCGCCATGCTGACTTATGTGATCGACCTTTACGCGGGAAACCTTACAGAGCACCCCAATGCAGTGGCGCTGGATGATGCCTATCTGGACAAATCCGGCTACTATGCCCAGGCTCGCTACCTTGGCACGAAAAGCACACCCGAAGAGCGCCAACTGGACTTTTTTGGAGGCATGCGATGGCGCCATGAAGAACATATCCCGCATACCAGCCGAAAAATCGACCGCATCTCCCTGTTTCGAGCCAGCGCCGATCTGGAACTGCTGCCCAACCACACATTCAACGTGCCGGAGTACAACACCTACGCCTGCCCTTGGCATCATAACCTGACGGCGGCGATCTGTTCGTTCCGCACTGCCAAAGCCCTGAAGCGCAATCCCGGCTCGTCTTTCGACATCAAGACCTTCCGCTGGCACAACTCAGTGCCGTTCGAATGGCACTCACAGCAGCTATTGGATCTTGGCCTGATGGAGCCGGGGCAGTGGTTTTGATGCAGGCCCCCTTTAATCCATTACCGCTGCAGCAGCACCGGGAACCAATCCTCGCGCAGGCGCTGACCCGGCTGCATGTCGTGCCCAGGATAGGGCGGAGATGTGCGGCCCGGGCGCTCCACGTATCGCGCATCTTCCCCAACCAGCCTCAGGGAAAAGGCGCGGCGGCGCTGGCTTGAGGTATTGCCGCGTGCTCCATGCAGGGTGCGATAGTTGAAGGCCACCGCATCGCCCGGCTCCATCTCCCATTCCAGAACCCGCATCCCTTCGGCATCGGGGTCAGGCACGGGCATGTACTGGCCTTCATCCGGGAAGAACCCCTCTTCCGAGACCCAGCGGGTGGGCAGCACTTCCTTTTCCCAGGCGTGAGATCCCGCCACACAGCGAAGCGAGGCCTCGCGCACAGGATCGAGCGGCGACCAGAAGCTGATCGTCTGCTGCCCTTCGACAAAGTAATAGGGGCCGTCCTGGTGCCAGGGTGTCGCCATAGAGGTTCCCGGCTCCTTGACCAGCACGTGGTCGTGGAACATCTGCACATAGTCTGACTGCATCAGATCGGCGGCAATTTCAGCCACCGGGGAGGCATGTATCGCCTCCTCAAATTCAGGGATGCGGGTCCAGTTGCAGTAGTCGTCAAAGAACCGACCCGTCTGCCCCGGCTTTTCGTTGTTGGATGCATAGGGACCTGGAGCCTGCATGTTTGCCTCGACCCCGGCGCGCAGCAGCTCAACCTGATCCGCAAACAGCCCGCGCACAAGCACGACGCCATCGCGTTGGAACTGCTCGACATGCTCTTGCGTGATGAGAGGGTGGACCATTGCTGCCTCCGCTACTGAATATGGAAATCCGGTGGATCAGTCCTGCCGCGTAGCAGTCATAGTTTCAAATCATATATTTTTAAGATACCCTTTACTTCATGTTATATTTAACTCTGCGCCACTACGAATATGTCTGCGCTGTCGCCCGCCATGGCAGCCTGTCAGCCGCCGCAGCAGCAGTGCACGTCAGCCAGCCTGCGCTTTCTGCCGCGCTTAGCCGGATTGAGGATCATTTGGGGTATGCACTGTTCCGGCGCCGACGGGGCTCAGCTCTGGCGATGACGCCCCAGGGACGGGCGTTTGCGGAAAAGGCCCAGGGACTTCTTGCGCAGGCAGCCCTGCTGGAGGATCCAAAAGGCGCAAGCTCTGGAACGCATCATCTGACGTTGGTGTGTTTTTCCGACCTTGCGCCATTCTTGCTGGCCCCTGCCCTGAAGACGCTGCGCCAGGCCTTGCCGGACGTGAAGATCAGCCACAGGGCCTGTGGCTTCGATCCTCTGATCGCTGCCCTGTCCGGGGGCGAGGCGGATCTGGCCATCACTTATGATCTTGGGCTGGATGCAGGGTTTAGCAGAGCGGTGCTGCATCGCCTTGCCCCACATGCCCTGGTGCCACCCGACCACCCGATTTCAGGCCGCGGTGGTATTTCATTGGCCGAACTGGCCGCCCACCCGCTGGTCTTGTCGCAGGAAGGGCTTTCGGTGCAGCACATGCTGGGGCTGTTCAAGGCTCACGGGTTGGTGCCAAGGATCGCGCAGCGGGCCGACTCGCTGGAGCTTTTACGCAGTCTGGCAGCCAATGGCGAAGGGATAGGCATCAGTTACAGCCTGCCACCCGGCGGGACCAGTTATGACGGCAAAGCGCTGTGCGCGGTCCCAGTTACGGATACCAGCGCAGAGGAACCGGTCATTCTGGCAGCTCCTCAAGGCGTCCCAGAAGCCTCGCCCGCGCATCGGGCGCTCGAGAGTCTCAAGAAAGTCCTGAGCGCAGAGCGTTCAACGCTTACGCAAGCGGATCACCACGTCGACTGAGGCAATCTCCATACCCTCGGGAGCGTCCGGCAGGCTCTGGATAACCAGCTGGTCCGAAGGCGCATCGGTGACGCGGCCATCCTGTTCCCAGTAGTAATGCGGGTGATCATGGGTGTTGGTGTCGAAATAGCTTTTCGACCCGTCCACGGTGATTTCCTGCAAGACCCCCGCGTCGCAAAAGGCGCGCAGCGTGTTGTAGACGGTGGCCAGAGAAACAGCATCGCCCCTGTCCTTGGCCGCTTCAAACAGGCTTTCGGCGGTGACATGGCGGTGCTTGCCGTCCCCGACCAACAGCTCAGCCAGCGCCACCCGCTGTCGGGTCGGCCGCAGTCCGGCCCGTCCAAGCCATTTGGTTGCCAGATCTTCGCTAATTGGCGTCATGTGCAGATCCTGCCTCGCGTTGCTGACTGTATATATAGGGCCATTGACCCATCGTTTTCAAATGGATTCCCGTTAGAATGCCATTCGCCCCCTTTGCTGCGACCCCGTGTCCCGGCGCGCGCCACACGGCGCACAAGGCTTGCAGGACCCTTTGGCGCGGTGCTACAGGAGGCCAGCTAGACAACCGACACACGAAGGCAGGAGAACCGCCAGCATGGCCGATTACCCGAGCAGCTTTGACAAAGACGACTTGCTTAAATGCGCCCGAGGCGAGCTGTTCGGCCCCGGCAACGCCCAGCTGCCCGCCCCGCCCATGCTGATGATGGACCGCATCACCGAGGTGAGCGCGGACGGCGGCGCCCATGGCAAGGGCCACATCCTGGCCGAGTTCGACATCACCCCGGACCTGTGGTTCTTTGACTGCCACTTCCCCGGCAACCCGATCATGCCCGGCTGTCTGGGTCTTGACGGGTTGTGGCAGCTTACCGGCTTCAACCTCGGCTGGCGCGGCTGGCAGGGGCGCGGCTATGCCCTGGGCGTCGGCGAGGTCAAGCTGACCGGCATGGTGCGCCCCGACCGCAAGATGCTGACCTACAAGGTGGATTTCACCAAGGCCATCCAGACCCGCCGCCTGACCATGGGCGTCGCCGACGGCATCGTCGAGGCCGACGGAGAGGTGATCTACCAGGTCAAAGACATGAAGGTCGCCCTCAGCGAGAGCTAATCTGAGGCGCAGTCAGACAAGAAGATCAGGAGGCCCCGCGGGGCCTCTTTTTGTTGTTGGCGCCGTGCCAGGCAAGGCTCAACCGGTCACGAGTGGAAGCTGGTTCCCTTCACAGTTGCATCAAGATCATTCAAGCTTATACATAGTGCCATCGCCAATATTGCGCCAAGCTATTGCACAAGCTCATTAATACCAAAGGAGTGTAGATGATGGTTCAACTCAATCTGCGCCGTATCTTCGCGGCTGTGGCTTTCACCGTCTCCGCCATTCCTGCTCTTTCGGATGACGTATCGGATTTCTCCCGCCTTGCAGACCGCTACACCATATATGACGGACAAACGCCGGGCTTGCGGCATTGGGGCCGGGCGATCCGGCCAGAACTGGTTGGCGAAGTCCCAAGTGATCTGGCGCTCTACGGTGTTTCTCTGATCCACGTTCTGTCCATGCTGGCAGACGAAACGGTGGCGATGGTAGGCGAGCCGGAGACCTGGTTTACTTCGAAGTCCACCGTGGACCGAAGGTCCAACTTCGTTATCGCCTTCGAAGACCTGCAAATGGGCGACGTTGAACCCAGCTTCCGGCTCAAGGCTTCGGACCTGACCGTGAACACGCGCGATGCGAATGGCGATGTTATTAGCGTACTCGGGTCTGGGCTGATCCCGGTGGGGCCGGGATGCTTCGGTCAGTGGATCGAGCACAAAGAGAACGTGGTATCAGCAGTCGCGCTCGTGGTTGATTTGGGAACGGATGACCTGGCCCGCAAGGCATGTCTGGAGTTTGGAGTCATCACCGCGCTTGGAGTATTCCCGGAATCCACGCCCTACGATTCATCCGGCATCGGGCGCACCTCTGCTCCTGATCCGTTTTTCGACACGAGTGAAGTTATTTTTCCTGACGCAGCTGTCGGCCTATTGCAGAAATGCGCTGAAGGATCCCTCGGTGGGCTGCGCCAAAGAGATGATCGGTCGGATCTATGGGAGCAGAACGGGTGCCGTTTCCCAATAGTATCGTGATGTCATCTCACGCGAGTATCAGACCACTGCCTCCCCCAACCCATCTTGCACCCATGCCCTGCACGGCCTAGTAAGGCACAAGGTATCAAGGGAGTGCATCTATGCGTCGCGTTGTCGTCACCGGTCTGGGGATCGTCTCTTCGATCGGCAACACTGCCGAAGAGGTTCTTGCCTCACTCAAAGCCGGGAAATCCGGTATCGTCGCCAGCCCCGAGATGGCCGAGCACGGCTTTCGCAGCCAGGTGGCCGGGACGCTGAAGATCGATGTCTCCGAACATGTGGACAAGCGCACCCTGCGGTTCATGGGGCCCGGCGCGGCCTATGCCCATATCGCCATGCAACAGGCCATCGCCGATGCGGGCCTCACCGAGGATCAGATCGTCAATACCCGCACCGGTCTGGTGGCAGGCTCTGGCGGGCCGTCCACCTCGGCCATGCTGACGGCGCATCAGACCGTGCTGAAAACCGGCGCGACCAAGCGGATCGGGCCGTTTGCGGTGCCAAAATGCATGTCCTCCACCATTTCCGCGAACCTTGCCACCGCGTTCAAGATCAAGGGGATCAACTATTCGATCACCTCGGCCTGCTCCACCTCGCTGCATTGCATCGGCAACGCGGCCGAGCAGATCATGATGGGCAAGCAGGACGTGATGTTCGCAGGCGGCGGCGAGGAACTGGACTGGACCCTCTCCTGCCTGTTCGACGCCATGGGCGCGATGTCCTCGAAATATAACGACACGCCCGAGAAAGCCTCCCGCGCCTTCGATCAGGACCGCGACGGGTTCGTGATTTCGGGCGGCGGCGGCATCGTGGTGCTGGAGGATCTTGATCACGCGCTGGCACGCGGCGCCAAGATCTATGCCGAGGTGACCGGCTTTGCGGCCACATCCGACGGGCACGACATGGTCGCCCCCAGCGGTGAAGGCGGCGAACGTGCAATGCGTCTGGCCCTGTCCACCCTCCCCGAGGGGCGCAAGGTGTCCTACATCAACGCCCACGGTACCTCGACGCCCGTTGGCGATGTCGGTGAGGTCGAAGCCGCCCGCCGCGTCTTTGGCGCAGGCAAGGTGCCGCCGATCTCCTCGACCAAGTCGATGACCGGCCACGCGCAGGGTGCTGCCGGCGCGCTGGAGGCGATCTTCTGCCTTCTGATGCTGGACAATGATTTCATCACCCCCTCGATCAACGTCGAAACCCTCGCCGAGGGGATCGAATCGGATGAGGTTGCCACCGCTTGCGTCGAAAACGCAGGCCTCGACAGCGTGATGACAAACAGCTTTGGCTTTGGGGGCACCAATGGCTCCATGGTCCTGAGCAAATACAAAGGATAAGCGCGCATGTCCGGACAGTTGAGCGGCAAACGGGGCCTGATCATGGGCGTTGCCAACGAGCGTTCCATCGCCTGGGGCATTGCCAAGGCGATGGCGGACGCAGGCGCCGAGCTGGCCTTTACCTACCAGGGTGAGGCCTTTGGCAAAAGGCTGGAGCCGCTGGCGGCCTCGGTGGGCAGCGATTTCATGGTCGATGTGGATGTGACCGACGATGCCTCGCTTGATGCGGCTTTCGAACAGCTGGGCGCGCGCTGGCCGACGATCGATTTTCTGGTCCACGCGATTGCCTATTCGGACAAGTCCGAGCTAACGGGGCGCTTCATCAACACCAGCCGCGCGAACTTCAAGAATTCCATGGATATCTCGGCCTATTCCTTCATCGAGGTGGCGCGCCGCGCCTATCCGATGATGCAGGAAAACGGCGGCACGCTTTTGACGCTGACCTATGGCGGCTCGAACCGGGTGACCCCGAACTACAACGTCATGGGCGTGGCCAAGGCGGCCCTGGAAAGCGCAACCCGCTATCTGGCCAATGACCTTGGCCCTGAAGGCATCCGCGTCAATGCAATCTCTCCCGGCCCGATGAAGACGCTGGCTGGCGCAGCCATTGGCGGCGCGCGCAAGACCTACAAGCACACCGAGCAAAACGCCCCCATGCGCTCGAACGCAACACTTGAAGCGGTGGGCGGTACCGCCGTCTACCTGGCCTCTGATGCCGGGGCCTATACGACCGGCGAGATCATCCGCGTCGATGGTGGCTTTCATATCCTCGGCATGCCGCAGCAGGAAAACCTGTAAGACACTGCTGTCAGACGATTGCGATTACGGGCGTCTCAGTAGGGCGCCCTTTTCTTTTGCTATGGTCAATAGTCAGATCAGGTCTGATCCTGCCCCGCATCTGCCGCGGCACCCTGATCCTTCTCCTGCACCTTGCGGCGGGAGCGCGCGAGGGCAGCCTGAAACCCCTCGCCATCCCCGAATTCGGAGAACTCGGCATAGCGGGCATGCGCCCCTTCGACACGGGCGGCATGTTTGATAGGGCACCAATAGGCCTCGGTCCGACTGGCCACCTCGCGCACCCAGGCGATCACCCCGTTGCAGTAGCCACAATAGACGCAGTTCAGCTTTTGCACCCAGTTGAGATAGGCCAAATGCTGCCGGTCCATGCGGATGTAATCGCCCTGGGGCACCTTGGGGATTCCGTAGACCGGGAAACAGGCGGCCTGGTAGATGATAACGAACAGATGCAACAGAACGAAGGGAATGATCAGGCTGTAGATGAAGGGCGCCGTCAGCAACACCATTGGGCGCGTATAGGCGAGAAAGCGCAGCCAGCGAATCCTCAGAGCCCGGTGTTGGCGCCGCGCCTCTTCCTCCCAGACGATGCGTCCGTTTTCCAGCTTGTACCGGAAAGCAACGCGTTTCTCGGCGATTTCCTCTTCCAGCTCGTCCTGAAGGGTCCGCATCCGCGCCAGAAGGTCGTCCATTCGCGTGCTCATACTCTATCCTCCAGACTTGCGCGGATCACCCCGGATCGCGCCCCTGCACCCTGTGCCATTCTATGCCGTTGCGGCCCGCCATTCGTCGATCAGCACATTCATGATGTCTACGGCAGAGCCGGTACGGGCGCGCGGCGCGCCTGTCCCGGCCCACTGCGCTCCAAAACCTGCTACTCCCGCCGATTTGGCTGCGGCGTTGAGCGCCTTTCCCGCATCATATGCGATCGGGTAATCGGGCGGTACAGCTTCGGCAGTCTCAGTTGCCCAGGCAGTAAACTCATTGGCCAGGCAACGCGCGGGACGACCCGATATGGCCGCGGTCATCGTCGTGTTTTTCGCGGCATCCGAATGCAGCGCAGCACGGTATCCCGCATCGGCAAGGCTCTCGTCGCAATCAATGAAGGCGGTTCCCAGTTGCGCGGCCACAGCGCCAAGGCTCAGGGCTTTGGCAATATCCCCCCCATCCATAAGCCCACCAGCCGTGACAACGGGGATATTTAGCTCGCCCACCAAGAGCCGTGTCAGGTCAAGGGCGCTGAGGCGCGCATCCTCTGCCTCCGCATCGAAAACTCCCCGGTGGCCGCCCGCCTCCCAACCCTGCGCCACCACGGCATCAATGCCTGCAGCAGCAATGGTTCGTGCCTCCGCAAGGGACGTGGCCGTTGCCATCAGGGCGATACCCACATCCTTCAACGCTCTGATAACGTCCGAACCGGGCACACCAAAGTGAAAGCTGACGACTGCAGGTCGCTCCACAAGCAACATCTGCAACATCCGCTTATCGACAAGGAAGCTGGTATATATCTCTGAGAGAGTGCTCGGCGGAGAAGCGCCAAAGCTCTCAAATACCGGCGCCATCAGATTGAGCCAATCAGTCTCTCGGGCGGGATCGGGCTGAGCTGGCCTATGACAGAAGACATTGACATTGAATGGGCGGTCCGTCAGCGCGCGGGTCTGCCGGATCATTTCCCTCGCCTGTTCGACACCGGAGGCACCAATGCCAAGCGCACCGAGTCCGCCTGAATTGCTGACCGCGGCTGCCATGGCCGGAGAGCTGACGCCCGCCATGGGCGACTGACAGATCGGAACGGTGAGCCCCAGTGTGTTGATCAGGTCCTCAGGCATATTGCACCCCTTTCCTCGTGAACAGGAAAGCTGTTGCCCCCGGGCAGTGCAAGGAAGAAATCCGGTGCGCTTCCAAGGCTGTGACTCCCAACCGTCGCAAAGCCATCAATGATGGCCCTGCTCACGTTGGGCCTGCCAGCGCGCTTTGCGTGCTGCCGCCCTGATCGAGATCGGGACAAGAGCAGTAAAACTGTCGCGCCGCGGATGCCGATGCGGCCTGCCCAAGATGCGATTTTGGCCAATGCCAAAACTTGTCTCAGCGCCCCGCTTGCGCCGCGCAGCGGCGCCACGCCCAACCGACAGTGGACGGATCCTTGATCCGGCGTCTTCGGGCGGGAGCTCCAACGCCGCACCCGCTCCTGTCTTTCGCGATTAGTTGATCGAGACCAGTTCAATGTCGAAAATCAGATCCTTGCCAGCCAGCGGATGATTTGCATCCAGCGTCACCGTCGCCTCATCGGCTTCGACAACTGTTACCGGCAGAATCTGCCCTTCCGGGGTCTGCATCTGCAGCTGGGTGCCCGGCTCAAGCGGAATATCGTCCGGGATTCCTTCGCGTGGGATGGCCTGACGCGCATCAGGGTTGGATGGCCCGTAGGCGTCTTCGCAGGCGATCTCCAGAGTCTTCTTGTCGCCAGCGACCATCCCCGGCAGACCGGCATCCATGCCGCCGATCACATGACCCGCGCCAACGGTGAATTCCAGCGGATCGCGTCCCTCGGAGCTGTCAAAGACGGTGCCATCCGTCAATCGTCCCGTGTAGTGGATGCGCACGGTATCGCCGTTCTTTACTTCGGTCATGAGACCTCCAGATCAAGCTTGGGTTTTAAAGGGCGCGACCCTACAGGTTCAGTCTGCAATGTAAACCCGAAGTCGCCCCCATGGTATACTGCGACCGAAAGCACAGAAAGCTGAAGCGCCCGAACGACGTTTCGTAGATCCTTTCAGTCTTCATGTGCCGATAATCCCAAACGCAGCGCTCAGGTTGTGCGGGCCAGATCCTAGCCCCAAATCGCTCCTGCGCTAACAGGATTGTGACCCATACAACTTTGCACTTTTGCAATGGCTTCCTCCTGTGACAGTGTTGCGGCAACGGAGGACCCCATGCCCATCACAACCTGTGTTTTCGATGCCTATGGCACGCTATTCGATGTCGCCGCCGCCGCGCGCCAAGCTGCAACTGAACCCGACTTCCCGCAGTTGGCCAACAAATGGGCTGAGCTCGCGGGGCACTGGCGCCTGAAGCAGTTGCAATACACCTGGCTGCGGGCCGTGACCGGCGCCCATGCGGATTTTTGGGAGGTCACGCAGAACGGGCTGGACTGGGCGCTTGAGGCAACCGGCCTTGCCGGAGATGCCGCCCTGCGCGAGCGCCTTCTGGCGCTTTACTGGGAGCTTCAGGCCTACCCCGAGGTGCCGAAGATGCTCACCCAGCTGAAAGAGGCCGGTTTCAACACCGCGATCCTCTCCAACGGCTCCCCCGGCATGCTGGAGGGCTGCGTGCAATCGGCCGGAGTGGGCGCTGTTCTGGACGATGTGCTGTCGGTTGAAAGCGTCGGCGTGTTCAAACCCCACTCCAGCGTCTATGACCTTGTCGGCGAACGCTTCTCCTGCGCGCCTTCTGAGGTGCTTTTTGTGTCGTCAAACGGCTGGGATGCGGCTGCGGCCACGGGATACGGGTTCGAGACGGCATGGGTGAATCGCGCCAGTGAGCCGATGGACCGCCTGCCCTGGTCTCCGAAGCATGTCCTCAGCGATCTGACCACGATCCCGGATATCGCCAAAGGCTGACCCCTCAGCTTCAAAGGAGCTCATCGCACAGATGCCGCACTTCACCACCACGGACGGGCTGTCGCTCCATTACACCGATACCGGGAAGGCAAGCCCCCTGCCGCTGATCTGCCTGCCGGGCCTCACCCGCGACGGGCAAGATTTTCGCTATTTCGCACCGTACGCAACGCGCTATCGCATGATCACACTGGATGCGCGCGGTCGAGGACGGTCCGATCATGATACCAATATCGCCAACTACAACGTCATGCGCGAGGCGCAGGATGTTACCGAACTGATGGATCACTTAGGCCTGGAACAGGCGGCAATTCTCGGTACCTCGCGTGGTGGGATGGTGGCCATGGTTCTGGCCGCCACCGCGAAGGAGCGTCTTTGCGCCGTGTTGCTGAACGATGTGGGGCCGGAAATCCCGCAAGACGGCATTGCCCGCATCATGGAATACGTGGGCCGTCGCCCCGCCGCCAAGACCCATGACAAGGCTGCCGAAACACTGGCCGCCCTGATGGCGCCCGCCTTCCCGGATGTGCCTCTCACACGTTGGCGCGAAGAGGTAGAGGTTTTTTACGACGAAACGCCGGATGGCCTAAGCCTGCGCTACGATACCCGCCTGCGCGATGCGCTGCTGGAGCAGTCCAAGGTGGGCCCACCGCCCGATCTGTGGCCCCTGTTCATGGCGCTTGAGGGGCTGCCCTGCGGCGTGATCCGGGGCGCCAACTCGGACGTGCTGAGCCATGAAACCTTCCTTGAGATGCAGCGCCGCCTGCCGGACTTGAAGGCTGTGGAACTCAACGACCGCGGCCATGTTCCATTTCTTGACGAACCCGCTGCGCTTTCACTTATTCATTCCCTATTGGACCAGATTAAATGACTTCCATTGCCATGATCGAAGCCGCCGCCGAGCGGATCAAAGGCCACGCCCGCAAAACACCTCTTCTGTCGTCCCCCTTCCTGGACGAGATCGCGGGACGCCGCCTGCTGGTCAAGCCCGAGTGCCTGCAGCACACAGGATCCTTCAAGTTCCGCGGCGGCTGGGCGGCGCTGTCGGCGATGGAGGAGGAAGCCCGCAAACGCGGCGTGATCGCCTATTCCAGCGGCAACCATGCCCAGGGCGTCGCTGCGGCGGCAAAGGCCCATGGCGCACCAGCTGTGATCATAATGCCCGCTGATGCGCCACAGCTGAAGATCGAAAACACCCGCGCGCTGGGGGCCGAGGTGGTGCTTTATGACCGGGTCGGCGGTGAAAGCCGCGAAGACCTGGGAGATCACTATGCAACGACGCGCGGCCTTACGCTGGTCAAACCTTATGATGAGCCAGAAGTGATCGCAGGTCAGGGCACCGTCGGCCTTGAGATCGCCCAGCAAGCCGCCACAGAGGGCATCACCTCGGGCGACGTTCTGGTCTGCTGTGGTGGTGGTGGCCTCACCGGTGGTGTCGCACTGGCGCTGGAGGCGCGCGCTCCAGGTCTGCGCGTGCGCCCGGCTGAACCTCAAGGTTTTGACGATGTGACCCGCTCGCTGCAAAGCGGCCAGATCGAAAGCAACGCGGCCACCTCTGGGTCGATCTGCGACGCCATCCTGACACCGGCGCCAGGGGAGATCACCTTTCCGATCCTGTCGCGTCTTTGCGGTCCTGGCATTGTCATCACCGAAGAGGAGGCGCTGCGTGCCATGGCGCTGGCCTTCCTGCGACTAAAAATTGCGGTGGAACCGGGCGGCGCGGCAGCGCTTGCGGCGGCGCTGTTCCATGGCGACCAGATCGAAGGGGATGCAGTGATCGCGGTGGCGACCGGAGGCAACGTGGATCCCGATATGTTCAAACGCGCACTAGACTTCTGCGTCTGAGCAGACACCGGGCGCCCCGCTCGCTTTACCTTCCCTTACGTTCGCGGATATGGTGCGCCGGATACGTGACGGGGAGAAATATCATGCAAATCACGGATCTGGGCGATGTCCAGCTGCACTATCGTGTGGACGGGGACCCAAACGGTGCACCCATCGTTTTTGCCAATTCGCTGGGCACCGACCTCAGGGTCTGGGACGCGGTGGTGGAGCGCCTGCCTGCGGGCCTCAAGGTGATCCGCTATGACAAGCGCGGGCATGGGTTGTCCACGGTGCCTGCCGCACCCTATTCCATGGGCGCGCTGGTGCGCGATGCCGAACGGCTGCTGGACCATCTCAATGTGCGCGACTGTGTGTTCGTCGGTCTGTCCATCGGCGGCATGATCGCCCAGGGGCTGGCGGTAAAACGGCTCGATCAGGTGCGTGCGCTGGTGCTGTCCAACACCGCCGCCAAGATCGGCACCGCAGAAATGTGGCAGGAGCGGATCAAAGCGGTCGAGGAGCAGGGCATCGAAGCCTTGGCTGACAACGTCATGGAACGCTGGTTCGCCAAGGAGTTTCGCGCCAAACCCGAGCTGACCCTGTGGCGCAACATGCTGGTGCAGCAATCGCGCGCGGGATATACGGGCTGCTGCGCGGCTATTGCGGGCACCGATTTCTACACGCCCACCAGCGGCTTGCGCCTGCCCTGCCTCGGCTTTGCCGGAGCCGAGGATGGCTCCACCCCGCCCGATCTGGTGCGTGAAACCGTCGATCTGATCCCCGGCTCGCAGTTCCACCTGATCCGCCGCGCGGGCCACATCCCTTGCGTCGAGAAACCCGATGAATACACCCAGCGGCTGACAACCTTCCTCAAGGAGATCGGACACATTGGCTGACTTTCTGCTGATCCACGGATCCTGCCACGGCGCCTGGTGTTGGCGCGACCTCATTCCCGCCCTTGAGGCGCGCGGCCACAAAGCCCGCGCCATCGACCTGCCCGGGCACAACGACGGGCGTGACCTCTCCAGCGTGACGCTGGAGGAAACCGCCGAGGCGATCCTCATGGCCGCCGGGCCGGACACGATCGTGCTGGGCCACTCCTGGGCCGGCTATCCGATCTCCGCCGCCGCAGAAAAGGACCCGAGTCGCCTGCGTGGGCTGATCTATCTCTGCGCTTACGTGCCGACCTCGGGCCTGTCGATGATCGACATGCGCAAGCGCGGACCGCGCCAGACCCTGGCCCATGCGGTGATCAAGGACGAAGACAGCAACAGCTACACCATCGACCGCGCCGAAGTTCCGCGCCTGTTCTACCACGACTGCCCGGAGGAAGCCGTCACTTACGCACTGGAGCGCCTCTGCCCGCAACCGATCCGGCCACAGGACACGCCGCTGACCATCGGCAGCAACTGGGAGAGCACCTCCAAGGCCTATATCCGCTGCGCGGGTGACCAGACCATCCCGCCCGAATACCAGGCCGATATGGTAAAGGACTGGCCCGCGGAGCGCCTGCACGTGATGGAGACCTCCCACTCTCCTTTCTTCGCCGCGCCGGACGCGCTGGCGGATCTGATTACCCGGATCGAAAAGGATCTCTGACATGGCCGGATCGGTATTTGACAGCCAGCTATACGGCGATCTCTTTCCCGCTGGCGATGTGGGCCGCCTGTTCAGCGACAGCGCCGAAATCCGCGCCATGCTGCTGGTCGAAGGCGCCCTGGCCAAGGCCCAAGGCGCCGCAGGCGTTATCCCCGAGCTCAGCGCCGCCGCCATTCAGCGTGCGGTGATGGAGGTCGCGCTCGACCCCGGCGCGCTGCGCAAGGCCACGGGCCAGAACGGCGTGCCCGTGCCCGCGCTGGTCGCCGCCCTGCGCAGTGAGATGAATGCGCCGGAACATGCGCAACACGTCCACTGGGGCGCTACCTCGCAGGACATCATGGACACCGGGCTGATGCTGCGCTTGCGTCAGGCCTTGGCCGCGATCGAGGCCGATCTGAAGGCTGTGCTTGGCGCTTTGTCGGCGCTCGCCCGCGCCCATGGCGAACTGCCGATGCCCGCCCGCACCTATGGCCAACACGCAACGCCCACCAGTTTCGGCGCCGTTGTCGCCGCTTGGGGCGCTCCGCTGATCGCATTGTTGGAAGAGCTGCCGACCTTGCGCCAGTCCTGCCTTCTGGTCTCGCTCTCGGGCGCAGCCGGAACCGCAGGAGCACTAGGACCCAAGGCGCCGGACCTGCGCGCTGCGCTGGCCGAGGGGCTGTCGCTGAGCGATCCCGGACGCAGCTGGCATACGGACCGCAGCCCGGTTACGCGCATTGCGGACTGGCTGGTGCGCGTGAACATCACTCTTGGCAAAATGGGCGAGGATTGCATCGCACTGGTGCAGACTGGCATTCAGGAGATCCGCCTTGGCGGCGCCGGCGCATCATCGACCATGCCGCAGAAACAGAACCCGGTGGCGCCCTCGGCGCTGGTCGCACTGGCGCGGCAAGGATCGGGGCTACTCACGGTTCTGCACGGGGCCTCCATGCAGCAGCATCAGCGCGATGGCGCCGCCTGGTTTACCGAATGGATGTGCCTGCCGCAGATCGTGCTGGGCGCTGCAAGTGCTGCCACCACGGCAAAGGCGCTTGCCGCCGGGATCACGCCCAACGCGGATGCCATGGCCGCAGCACTGGACAGCGGGCTCGACATGATCCATGCCGAAGCGCTGAGCTTTGCCCTGACCGAAACCCTGCCCCGCCCGGAGGCACAAGCGGCCGTGAAACGGCTCTGCCTTGAGGCCAATGAGAGCCAGACACAGCTAGGCGCCCTGGCTGCACGGGAATTCCCTGATCTGGATACCAAAGCCCTGTTCGATCCGACCCGGCAACTGGGACATGCCCCTGCGGAAGCCTTGCGTTTTGCAGAAAAAGCCGCCGAAGTCTGCGGCAAGGAATAACCGGGCAAGAGGCAGCAATATGCGGCGCGGGATAGACGGTTTGAGAACAGGTTTGCCCCGCTCCGTGACACGTGCGGCGGGTGGGTTTTGATGCGCCTACCGCTGATCTTTGTGCTAACCACGGTTATGATTGATGCCATGGGTATCGGTTTGATCATGCCCATAATGCCCAGCCTGATTGTCGAGGTGCAAGGCGGATCACTCGCGGATGCCGCGATCTGGGGCGGAATCCTCAGCACCGCCTTTGCAGTGATGCAGTTCCTGTTCAGCCCGGTTTTGGGCTCCTTGTCCGACGCGGTGGGACGTCGACCTGTCCTGCTGATCTCGCTCTTCGTGATGGCCCTCGATTATCTGGTGATGGCGCTTGCCGGGTCGCTTTGGCTTTTATTGATCGGGCGCATCGTGGGCGGGATAACGGCGGCAACCCATTCCACCGCGGGCGCCTATATCGCTGATATCTCGAAACCCCACGAAAAGGCCGCCAATTTTGGACTTTTGGGCGCCGCATTTGGTGCGGGTTTTGTGCTTGGCCCGCTGATCGGCGGCCTTTTGGGAGAGATGGGCACCCGCGCGCCGTTTTATGCCGCTGCAGCACTTGCTGCGCTGAACTTTACCCTTGGCTGGTTCGTGATGCGCGAGACAGTCACCGACGAGACCCGCCGCGCCTTTGACTGGCGTCGCGCCAACCCCTTTGGCGCCTTTCGCGCCATGGCGCGCATTCCGGGCATCGCGCCGCTCTTGTGGGTTTATTTCCTCTACTCGGTGGCGATCTATGTCTATCCCGCGATCTGGTCCTATTTCAGCGCCGAGCGTTTCGGCTGGCAGCCCCAGATGATCGGACTGTCGCTGGGTGTCTACGGGATTTGCATGGCATTGGTGCAGGGCTGGCTCCTGCGCCATAGCGTCCGGTGGGTCGGAGAGCGCGGCACGGTGCTTTGGGGACAGTTGTTCGATTTCATGGCCTTTGGCGTTCTGGCCTTCATCGCCAGCGGCACGCTTGCCTTGGCGCTGATCCCGATTTCCGCACTCGGGGCACTGGTGCAGCCTGCACTGCAGGGGATCATGTCGCGCACGGTGGCAGACAATCAGCAAGGCGAGCTGCAGGGTGTGATGACCTCTGTGCATGCGCTGGCGATGATCGTTTCTCCGCTGATGATGACCGCAACCTTTGCCCACTTCACCCGCGATGGCGCAGCGATTTACCTCCCCGGCGCCCCATTTCTTGTAGCGCTCGTGTTGATGATCATTGGCTGCCTCGTCTTTGTGCGCACCACGCGTTCCGCTACGTAAAACTGCCTTCCACATCCCGCTTTCCCACTTGCAGCACGCGTCTGTCCGCGCCACCGTGCAGACAGATACGCCTGGCAACCGGGAGAAAGCGCCATGCAAACCATCAAAGCCGCCGTCTGCCGTGAATTCGGTCAACCCCTCGTCATCGAAGACATCCAGATCGCCGACCCGCGCATGGGCGAGGTCGAGGTGACCCTGGACGCGGTCGCAATCTGTCACAGCGACATCTCCTATGCCGAGGGCGCCTGGGGCGGTCACCTTCCGGCCGTCTATGGCCACGAGGCGGCCGGCAAAATCACAAAGGTTGGCGATGGCGTGAACGGCTTTGCGACGGGCGACAGCGTTGTGGTCACCCTGATCCGCGCCTGCGGCACCTGCCCGAGCTGTGCCGGCGGCAAGCCGACGATCTGTGAAACACCCTATGACGGAGTGAAGAACGGCCCGATCAAAACCGCCGACGGCAGCCCGCTGGAGCAGGCCATGGCCTGTGGCGCCTTTGCCGAAAAGGTGGTCGTGGATCAGCGTCAGATCGTGAAGATTCCCGAAACCATGGGCAAGGAAGTCGCCGCGCTGATCTCCTGCGGGGTGATCACTGGCGTCGGTGCGGCTGTCAATGCCGCGGGCCTGCGCGCTGGACAGGATGTGGTGGTGATAGGCGCGGGCGGCGTGGGTCTCAACGCCATCCAAGGCGCGCGCATTGCCGGTGCCCGCCGGATCGTGGCCGTCGACATGAGCGAGGAAAAGCTGGAGGTCGCCAAGGAGTTCGGCGCCACCCATGGCGTCCTTGGCACACAGAAATCCCCATGGCGCGCCTCCTACAAGGCGCTGGGGGGAAAGGGGGCCGATGCGGTTCTGGTAACCGTGGGGGCCATTCCCGCCTATGAACAGGCTGTGCGTTATCTGGGCCGGGGCGGCAAGGCAGTGATGATCGGCATGCCGCACTCAGGTGCCAAGGCGGAATATGAACCCGTCGTGATGGCCGCCATCGGGCAGGGACTTGTCGGCTCCAAAATGGGCGATGTCGTGATCCAGCGAGACATTCCCTGGATGATCGATCTTTATGAACAGGGCCGTCTGAAACTGGACGAGCTGATCTCGGGACGCTGGAGCCTTGACCAGATCAACGAGGCGATTGCCGACACCAAGACCGGCTCTGCCCGGCGCAACGTGATCTTGTTCAACCGCTGACCGGCTGCGCGCAGCCCGAAGGAGCCCCCGATGAAGCTGCAGGACCTCGACATCATCGTGACCGCCCCGCCCGCTCCCGGATGGGGCGGGCGCTACTGGATCCTGGTCAAGGTGACCACCGACACCGGGATCACCGGCTGGGGCGAATGCTATGCCGCCTCGGTTGGCCCGGACGCCATGTGCCATGTCATCCGCGACGTCTTTCACCGCCACATGGAGGGGGAGAACCCGGAAAACATCGAACTGATGTTCCGCCGCGCCTATTCTTCTGGCTTTACCCAGCGGCCCGATCTGACAGTGATGGGTGCCTTTTCGGGGCTTGAGATCGCCTGCTGGGATATCCTCGGCAAGGATCGTGGCCGCCCGGTTCATGCGCTGATCGGCGGACGGATGAACGATCGCATTCGCGCCTATACCTATCTCTACCCCCTGCCCCAGCACGAGATCTCTGCCTTCTGGACCTCACCAGAAATGGCCGCCGAAAGCGCTGCCGAAATGGTGCGTCAGGGCTACACGGCAGTAAAGTTCGACCCGGCAGGCCCTTACACCCTGCGTGGTGGTCACATGCCCGCGATGAGCGACATCAGCCAATCCATCGCCTTTTGCAAAGCCATCCGCGGAGCGGTAGGGGACCGCGCAGACCTGCTCTTTGGAACACATGGGCAGTTCACCACCGCAGGCGCAATCCGGCTGGGCCAGGAAATCGCGCCCTACCAGCCCCTATGGTTCGAAGAGCCGGTTCCCCCCGATTCCGTAGGCCAGATGGCGCGCGTGGTTTCGGGTCAACCGGTGCCCGTGGCCACGGGTGAGCGCCTGACCACCAAGGCCGAGTTCGCTCCGATCCTGCGCGAAGGGGCGGCCAGCATTCTGCAACCGGCGCTGGGGCGCGTTGGCGGCATATGGGAAGCCAAGAAAATCGCGGCCATGGCCGAGGTCTATAACGCGCAAATGGCGCCGCATCTTTACGCCGGACCGGTGGAATGGGCTGCGAACATACACCTGGCGGCCTCAATCCCGAATATCCTGATGGCCGAAAGCATCGAAACTCCTTTCCATGACGCATTGATCAAAGGGGCGATCCGGGTCGAAGGAGGCTTTATCACACCACCGGATGCACCGGGCCTCGGCATCGAAGTCGACGAGGATCTTGCCCGCGCACACCCCTTTTCCGGCGACGATCTGCACCTAAATATGCAGGAGGCGCCCTGTGACTATGTGAACGGCAATTCCTTCGCCGGTGGCGCGCCGCCGCTGCCCGAATAGGCCTTGCGGCAGCGCGGCTTGTGCGAGCGGGGCAAAATAGTGCATTATGTGCCGCAAGCTCTAGCGCAGGACTTTCGACCCGTGACCATTCAATCCCCCGATACGATTTCGCCGGATACGCCGATCGATATGGCGCAGCGTGCGACCGAAGCTGCGGCATTCCTCAAGACGCTGGCCCATGAAGGGCGGCTGATGATTCTTTGTCACCTTGGAACCGGTGAAAAGTCCGTCGGGGAGCTGGAGGCGCTGCTCGGCATGCGCCAGGCCGCGGTCAGCCAGATGCTGGCCCGGTTGCGCGATGAAGAGCTGGTCGCCACCCGGCGTGAGGGCAAGACGATTTTTTATTCGTTGAAGGACACAAATACCGAAGAGATCATTTCTCTTCTCTATCGCCAGTTCTGCGGCGGTGAGTGACCTCTCCTGAGTGGCCTTTGACCGGCCCTCAAAAGCACGACCAATCGTCAAACTACAGCGAAGCCGCCTTGCAGTCAGCAAAGCGCTCTCGGGCCTGTCCCGTTCTTTGCCTGCGGCAAATCCCCGAAATCAGCCCTAGGCCCAGCGCGGCTTTGCCGCGCCAGGCCCAACTGGCGAAGGGCAGTCTTTGACTGCCTGGAGACGGGCGGGAGCCTACCCCCCGCTGGCCCATTGAAACCGCGGCTGGGTTAGCTGTCCGCCCGCAGGTTTTGGCGCTGTCGACCTAGGCCTTCGATTTCCAGCTCCATCACGTCACCGGGCTTCAGGTAAACCGGATCGGGCTTCATCCCCATGCCAACGCCCGGAGGCGTGCCTGTGGCAATCACATCGCCCGGATGAAGGGTCATGAGCTGACTGAGATGGGAAATGATCTGGGCCACGGTAAAGATCATCTTGCCGGTGTTGCCCGTCTGCATGCGCTTTCCGTTCACATCACAGGACAAAGCCAGGTTCTGCGGATCCGCGACCTCGTCCCGTGTCACCAACCACGGGCCAATGGGGCCGAAGGTGTCACAGCTCTTGCCCTTGGTCCATTGCCCGGTCAGCTTGATCTGAAAATCGCGCTCTGAGACATCATTGATGACGCAATACCCCGCTACGTGATCCAGGGCCTCGGCCTCGGTGACGTATTTCGCAGCCGTGCCAATGACGACGCCCAGCTCCACCTCCCAGTCCGTAGCGGTGGAGCCACGCGGAATCACCACATCATCATTCGGGCCGGCGATCGCCGAGTTGGCCTTCATGAACAGGATGGGGTGCTCGGGGATCGGCATGCCTGCCTCTTCGGCATGATCAGAATAGTTGAGGCCGATGCACAGGAACTTGCCTACCCCACCAACGCAGGGCGCCAGATCGATGTCGCCATCCACTGCCGGCAAAGACGCCGGATCCAGCTCAGCCAATCGGGCCAACGCTGCGTCATCCAGTACCTCGCCCGAGATATCCGCAATGTGGCCGGACAGATCACGTACGATCCCGCCATCATCCATCAGCCCCGGGCGCACCGCGCCCTCCATTCGATATCGCAGCAGTTTCATGGCTGCCTCCCCTCTTTCGCTTGTCTTGGAATCTTGTGTTGCCGCTCGCGAGCGGATTTGCAAGGTCAGCTCGAGACATAGCCCGCGACAACCTGCAGCAATTTGAAGGCCGTCGCCGCATCATTCTCCACAACGGCCAAGAACTCCTCTTCACCGATACGAAGACAGGTCAGATCAGTCTGCGCCACCATGCTCAGCGCGCGCGGCTCCTTGCGGATCAGACCCAGCTCTCCGACGAGGCGACCAGGCCCGACCTTGGCAATCAGCCGGTCTTCCTGGCCCTCCTGTGGCAGGAAAAGGCCGGCCTCTCCTTCGGTGATCATATAGGCGCCGTCACTGGCATCGTCGTCCTTGAGGAACACCACATCGCCTGCCTTGGCATCATACCAGCGCGCCCCAAACGCCAGAAGGCGCAGCTGGCGGCGATTGAGACCTGAAAACAGCTCGGACTGTTCCAGTGCCCTGAGTTTGCGCGCCAGATCCTGGCTCGCGGCACTGTCGGCAACAGCCGCCTCTTGTGTCTCATCGCTGACCAGCCGTCCCTGACGCAGTTGATAGAAAACATCAAAGACTTCGGAGCGCTCGAAATCGGTATCGAGATAGACCAAGGTCGTATCCGGCAACAGCTTGCGCAGGTTCTTGTGAACCGAAATCCGCGTCTCAAGGTCGTAGCTCGAAAGGGCTGACTCCAAAATCAGGATATCGGGCCGCTTGATCGTGGCCCTCGCAAAGGCCAGCGGTTCGGCAAAACTGGCCGGTAATCCCTGACCGCCCAGCGCAACGGGCAGGTCGAAGATCAACTCGATCACCATGTTGCGGGCCCCGTTCTCCACCAGCACATCGGAAACCAGCTTGCGCAGCTCATCACCGCGCGCCCCTGAGCTATCGGAGATTTTCCCGAACAGCGCGTTCTCAAGAACCGTCAGGCCGGGGGCAAAGGCAGACTGATCGAGCGGCACAAAGATATCTTCGAGCGTACCAAGCAGCTCATCCGCGTGGCTGCGGCGGAACTGCAGGATGCGCTCCTTCATCTCGTCGCTGAACGCGGGGCCGATCTGCTCCGCCGAAATGCTGAAGGGCACGATCAGCATCTGCGCCAGCTCGTCCTGCTCCAGCGCTTCGGCTCCCTTGCTGCGGGTCTTGTCCACCAAAGACAAAGCGGTTTCATACGCGGAAGTCTCCAGCCCCAACTTGCGGAACAAAGGATGGCCAGTGCCGTCGATACCAAAGATCTGACGCAACATATCCACGACATCCTGCGTCAATGTCACCAGATCGCGATCCAGCTGCAGCTCCTTGAGGCGATCAAGGAAGTTCACGTGCCGCTTGAGGACCTCTTCGGTGATCGGCTCGCGTAGGGTGGCATAAAGCAGGTTCTCAACCACCGGCAGCGCCGGGTTATAGGCTTTCGGATCGAAAACATGCGCCTGCGCGGTCAGGCCGGCCTTTTCCACCGCCGCCTGAACCTTGGGACGCAGGTCAATAAGCGTCTTGGTCAGCCGCGGATGCACTGCACTGTCGAACTTCTGATCCATGCCACGGCGGAACAGGGCCGTGTCGGTTCCGATGCCAGATACCAGCTGAACCCACCAGTCACGCAGTTCTGCCTCGGTCGAAAATCCGGCCAGAGAGGGGTCCAGCCAAGGCGCATCAAAGGGATCAGCACTGTTTCCCGCCCGCAATGCAGCCGTGAACTGCAACATGTCCTGCGCCTCACCCTGTGGGCGCTGACGCATCGGCATCATCACGTTGTCCCCGAACGAACCACGGAACAGGACCGGACGAGAGGTCGCGTGACCAATACGGGAGGCCACAACGGCCTGATGCACCTCGCGCAGATCGTGCCCCGCGACGGTTACAGTACCAGCCGTTGGCAGGACTTCGCGCGTCAGCAACTCGGCGAGGGCGCGCCGGTCTTCTTCCGACGGGGCGGCAATGCCGATCACCTGCCCTGCGGGCAGTTTCGCGCTCAGATCTTCCAGCACCAGGTTGCCGTCAGCATCGCGCACGTTAACCTCGGACAGCTCGATATCGCCTGTCAGGCGCGGAATCTCGTCCGGCTCTCCTGTCATCAGCTTTTCATCGACCATGCCAGGCGGCGCAAAACGCTCGAGGATCACCTCCCAGCGCAGGGACATGTCCTGGGTCTGGTTGTAATAGGCAAGCAGCTCTTTCCAGGGCGAGGCAATGTCCTTGTAGGCCGCAAGCGCTGCCACCAGCGCCCCGAGCGACACCTTGCCCTCCAGCACCAGATAGCCGCCGACTGCGTAAAAGAAGAAAGGCGTCAGTTGAGTGATGAAGTTGTTGAGAAACTTCATGAAAAACTTTTTCTGGTAGATATCGAAGCGGATATCGTACAGCCGCCCCAACCGCGCGGTGATCACAGCCATCCGGTAGCGCCAGCCGCCGTTGATGCGCAAGGTCGCCGCGCCCGCGGCGCTTTCCCCGATTTCCGAGGCGAGCGCCCGCACCTCCTTGATGCGCTCCTTGTTCAGAAGGTTGATCCGCCTCTGCAGCATCGGAATCAGCCACCCCTGCAGTGGGATCAGCGCCACGGCGGCCAGCCCGAACCAGAAGCTTTGCATGAACAAGAAATAGAGGATCGTCAGCATCTGCCCAGCCTGCAAGACAGGTTGACTGACAGCGTCGCCCATCAATCCGCCCATCGGTTCGGACTCGGACGTCACCATGGAGACCAACTCACCCTGGCTGACCCTTTCGAAATAGGGCTGCGGGAAACGCAGCACGCGGGCAATCAGTTGGTAGCGGAAGCGCCGCAGCATCCTCTCGGCCAGAACGCCCTTCATCGTGTTGATGCGCATCTTCAGCAGACCATGCATCAGAACCGAAATCAGGAAAGCACCGCAGAGAAGCCACAGGAAGGTCAGCTGATCGAAGGAATATCCCAGGATGTCTATGGTATCAGTCTGAGCACCGATGGCATCGTTGATGATCCGCTTCGGCAGCTCCAGCGTCAGGTATAGCAGCGGGAACAGGCAGGCCGTGACCACCAAGAGAACAAGCTGATCACGTTTGGAGTACTTCCAGATAAAACGAAACAGCGACCGTTCTATGAGACAGCTCCGGCTTGGCGTCTGAAATCGATACCCTATGCCTAGCGCGGTTTGCCTGTTGCAGGCAATGGCAAGAACACATTCCAGCACGCAGACCTGTCGTTACGGAACAGGGCGACGCACCATTTGCCATGACGCAAAAAACACGTAAGCTTCCGCTCAATATGTTTAATCAGGGGATCGCCTTGCCGGAAACAACCGGAGCCTTGCTATTGCTGCTTTGCCTAATGCAGGTCAAACACATGTTTGCGGATTTCTATCTGCAGACACCCAAGATGCTGTCCGGACGTGGAGAGTACTTTCACAGCGGCCGCGCCCAACATGCCGGCGTTCATGTGATAGGCTCGATCTTGGTCTTTGTCGCAATGGGCAGCCCGGTCGCGTTCATCCTTATGATCTGCGCCCTCGAGTGGATCGTTCACTTCAACATCGATTACTGCAAAGCGCGCTACTCTGACAGCAAGCAACTGACGCCCCAACAAGCCGTTTTCTGGCGCGCGGTGGGCACAGACCAGGCGCTGCACCAGCTTACCTATATCGCCATGGCCGCGGCGTGGATGAAATACGCCGCCTGAATGTCGTGTCTCAGGGCATCACGGGCCTGTCGCGCTTGATCGTGCGCAAAACCACGTTGGTCTGTGCGCTGGCCACGGCTGGCAGGCGGAACAGGAACTCCTCAAGGAACCGATTGTAGGCATCAAGATCCGGCGCCAGAACCCGCAGGTGATAGTCGGACTGGCCCGTTGTGGCATAACACTCCTGCACCAGCGTATTCGTCTCGACCGCGCGGATGAATTCCTTCAGCTTTTCCGGCTCGTGGCGCGTCAGCTGCACATGCACCATGGCGTGAAATTCAAGCCCCATGGCCTTGGCGTTGACCACCGCGCCATAGCGTTCGATCACGCCCGCCTCCTCCAAGGCCCGCACCCGCCGCCACAAAGCGGAGGGAGACATTCCCACTGCCTCGGCCAGGTCGGCGTTCGAGACGCGCGAATCCTCCTGCAAGAGCGTCAGAATACGGCGATCCCTATCATCTAGCTGCATGACACCGGCACTCCTCACCGCCAAAAGGGCGTTCTGTGAGTAAATTACCCACAAAATGCAAAAGTACCAGTATATCCGGCAAAAATTTCCACCAAAGGTGGATTATCCTGTCGCGATAAAGATCACCCGCGCGAGGAAACCCCATGACCGAGCTGAGCCACGAGTTTCGCAGCTACCAGTTGGATGACCGCTATGAGATGACCAAGGGCCGCGTCTTTCTGACCGGCACCCAGGCGCTGGCGCGCGTGATGCTGGACCAGGCGCGCCGGGATCGTGACGCGGGCCTCAACACCGCCGGGTTCGTCTCGGGCTATCGCGGCTCACCGCTGGGCGGGGTGGACCTCGAATTCTGGCGCTCGCGCAAGCGGATGGAGGAGGCCAAGGTCAAGTTCATGCCCGCCGTGAACGAGGATCTGGGCGCCACCGCCGTTCTGGGCGCGCAGCAGGCCATCCTGGACCCCCATTGCGAGGTCGAGGGCGTCTTTTCCATGTGGTACGGCAAGGGGCCGGGGGTGGATCGTTCGGGCGATGCGCTAAAGCACGGCAACGCCTATGGATCGTCCGAAAAGGGTGGCGTTCTGGTGGTTGCGGGCGACGACCACGGCTGCGTCAGCTCGTCGATGCCGCACCAGTCGGACGTCGCTTTCATGGCCTGGTTCATGCCGGTTCTGAACCCGGCGGATGTTTCCGAATTCCTGACATTTGGAGAATACGGCTTTGCCCTGTCCCGCTATTCCGGCACCTGGGTCGGCTTCAAGGCAGTGTCGGAAACCGTTGAAAGCGCGCGTTCGGTCGAATTGCAACCGGATCGCGAATTTGTCCTCCCCGAGCTGCCACCCTACCCCGGCGGGCTGCATATTCGCCGCGCCGACCTGCCTTCACCTGAAATCGAGACCCGCATCCAGGCCAAGATCAAGGCGGTGCGCGCCTTTGCAGAAGCCAACCCGATCGACCGCCGCATCTATGACGTCGAGGACGCCAAGTTCGGTTTCGTGACCACCGGCAAGGGGCATCTCGACCTGATGGAGGCGCTGCGCCTCTTGGGTCTGGACGAGGCCGCCTGCCGCCGTCTGGGTATCGATATCTACAAGGTCGGCATGGTCTGGCCGCTGGCCCGCCCCGAGGCGCTGCGCTTTGTGAACGGCAAGGAAGAAGTGCTGGTCGTCGAGGAAAAACGCGGCATCATCGAAAGCCAGTTCAAGGAGTATTTCTACGACTGGCCCGGCGACAAACCCAAGAAGATGGTCGGCAAATACGACAGCCAAGGCGAGCCGCTGATCCCCTGGACCGGGGAACTCAGCCCGCTGATGCTGGCGCCCATCGTGGCCGCGCGGCTTGATGCCTTCTTCCCGGAAGAAAACCTGCCCGCAAAGGCCGCCGCGCTGACAGCCCAGCCGCCAAAGCTGATCAATGTGCCCGGCGCCACCCGCACGCCTTATTTCTGCTCGGGCTGCCCGCATAACACCTCGACCAAGCTGCCCGACGGCTCCAAGGCGTTCTCCGGCATCGGCTGTCACGTCATGGCCAGCTGGATGGACCGCGACACCGCCGGATACGCTCAGATGGGCGGCGAAGGTGTGCCATGGGCGGTCGCCTCGCAGTTCAACGGGAACAAGCACGTGTTCCAGAACCTGGGCGAGGGTACCTGGTATCACTCGGGCAGTCTGGCGATTCGGCAGGCGGTCGCGGCGAAAACCAACATTACCTACAAGATCCTCTATAACGACGCGGTTGCCATGACCGGCGGTCAGCCGGTGGACGGGCCGGTCAGCGTCTCAGGCATCGCCCAGACCTGCCGGGCCGAAGGGGTGGAGCGTATCGCGCTGGTTTCCGACGACATTGCCAAGTTCAACCGTGCCGATTTCCCTGCCGGAACCTCATTCTACGACCGGGGAGACATGGACACCGTTCAGCGCGAATTGCGCGAAATCCCCGGTGTCACGGTGCTGATCTATGAACAGACCTGCGCCACCGAAAAACGCCGCCGACGCAAGCGCGGCAAGATGGAAGATCCGAAGAAATTCGCCTTCATCAACGACCTGGTCTGCGAAGGCTGCGGCGATTGTTCCGTGGAATCCAACTGCCTCAGCGTGGAGCCGAAAGAGACCCCATTTGGCCGCAAGCGCAAGATCAACCTCTCGTCCTGCAACAAGGATTTCTCCTGCCTCAACGGCTTTTGCCCCAGCTTTGTCACCGTTGAGGGTGGCGAGCGGCGCAAGAAGCAGCCTGCCGGTCTCGATGCAGACCAGCTGGCCGCCCGCCTGCCTGCCCCGGACCTTCCCTCCCTCGCCGAGCCGTTCGATCTGCTCGTCACCGGGGTGGGCGGCACTGGCGTTGTAACCGTGGGCGCGCTGATCACCATGGCCGCCCATTTGGAAGGTAAGGGGTCAAGCGTGCTGGATTTCACCGGCTTTGCGCAGAAGTTCGGCACCGTTCTCAGCTACATTCGCCTGTCGAACGCGCCTGAAACGCTGAACCAGGTGCGTATCGATCAAGCCGCCGCAGATGCGGTGATTGGCTGCGATGTGGTGGTGTCTTCGGCGCCCAAGGCCTCGGCCCACTACCGGGCTGGCACCAAGGTGGTACTGAACCGCGCCGAAATGCCCACGGGCGATCTGGTGCTGCGCCGCGACGCCGACCTGATGGCCGGCCTTCGCGAACAGGAAATCGCCAATGTGGTCGGCGCCGAGAACCTGTCGGGTTTCAACGCAAACGAGGCAGCAGAAGCGCTGCTGGGCGATGCGGTTCTGGCCAACGTGATGATGCTGGGCTTTGCCTGGCAAAAGGGGCTGGTGCCGGTCAGCGGAGCCGCATTGTCCCAAGCCATCGAGCTGAACGGCGTGGCCATCGACAAGAACCGCCTCGCCTTTGCCATTGGGCGCGCCATGGCAGTGGACCCCGGCCTTGTCAGCCAATTCTACGACGAGACCCCGGAAGAAGGTGAAACGCTGGAGCAGATGATCGAGCGCCGCGCCACCTTCCTCACCGACTATCAGGATGCAGCCTATGCGGCCCGCTATCGCGCCACGCTGGACCGGCTGCGCGGCGCCCTGCCCGCAGATGTGCAGGACGATCTTGTGACGCGCGCCGCGAAATCCCTGTTCAAACTGATGGCCTACAAGGATGAATTCGAAGTCGCGCGCCTTTTGACCGCTGACAGCTTCAAGGATCAGATCGAGGCGGAATTCGATGGCGACTATTCGGTCAAATACCACTTGGCGCCGCCTCTGCTGGCACGCGGCAAGGACAGCCGGGGGCGCCCCAAGAAAAGCGCCTTTGGCCCCTGGCTGCGCCCAGCGCTGTCGATTCTGGCCAAGGCCAAGGGCCTGCGCGGCAGTGCCCTCAACCCCTTTGGATATCACGAAGAAGCACGCCTGCACCGCGATCTTCTGACCTGGTATGAAAACGCACTCCACAAGATCGCAACCAGCTATTCGGCGCAAAGCCACGAAGACTGCGCCGAGGTGCTGTCGGCTCCGATTGAAATTCGCGGCTACGGCCCGGTCCGTCTTGACGCCGCCAAGACGGTGCGCGCCGAGGCCGAAAAGCGGCTGGCGCGTATCTGACCGTTTTTCACGTGTTGCAGAGTCATATCTGAAGGAGGAGCGCGCCTAGGGTCAGGACTCATAGCCAGTAAATAACCAGTGCTGCGAGAGCGATGGCAGACAGGAAGACCTTAGGACACCTGTCGTAACGTGTCGCCACACGCCGCCAATCCTTGAGCCTGCCGAAC